>OFIS01000234.1_pt1 | contig 50514 bp, 41 predicted proteins | sample 1775071 | NCBI WGS metagenome assembly OFIS01 (sample SAMN08195774, study PRJEB24354) | sludge metagenome | isolation source: sludge from phenol fed wastewater aerobic bioreactor C | place: India: Nagpur | collected 2016-09-17
TGTGGATTGCAGCGGATTCGCCAAATTGCTCTATGCCAACGTTTACCACACAGATATCAAACGCACAGTTGCCACACAACATGCCACTACCAAAAACTTTAAACGGAAAAGAAGACTGCGCGAAGGCGACATCATATACTTTGCCGAAAGCGATGATCCCAGCCATGTAGGCATCTATCTCCGCAATGGATTTTTTGTGCATTCATCAAAAGGCGTAGGAGTGCATATTTCCAGCCTCCACGATCCATACTGGAAAAAAGTGTACACCGGCGGCGGCAAGGTGAAGAAAAAGAAATCGTAGGTAGAAGAAGGACCTCGATTCTAAATAGTGATCTCCGGCACCGGATGTTCAGCTTATTCCCTTTATTTTTACAACCAATCAGTGCAAAAAGAACTAATTATGAAATCAACTTTTTTCGCTCTTGCAGCTACTGTGTTTCTCTTTTCCTGCAGCAACGAACCAGCAAAGCAGGAGGAAACTACAAAAACAGAAAATGAAACTTCAGCCACGGCTCCATTAGCCACTACCGATGTGGATCCTATTTGCAAAATGCCCAGAGAAGCAGGCTGGACGGAGCATGTGGTGAATGGCACCGACACCGTGTGGTTTTGCAGCAGCACCTGCAAGGAAACCTACGAGGAAAGAAATAAGAAGTAGCAGAAAATACTACCCGATAAAAAAGCAGCCGCCCGAAAGAGCGACTGCTTTACTTTTTTGATAGGGTTCAAGAACGCATTATTGTTCAAAAAAGTTCAGATGAGGAATCGTCTATCTCCAGCCGCCACCCAGCGCCTGATAGATGTTGACCATGGCATTCATCTGTTGCTTTTTAGTTTCTATCAATTCAAATTTTGCCTCCAGTGCGTCGCGTTGGGTCAGCAGCACTTCCATATAATCTGCACGGGCAGAGGTGAATAGCCCATTGGAAATATTCACCGACCGCGTCAAAGCATCCACCTGCTGCGATTTCAGCGTGTAGGTGCTATCAAGGTTTTTGATCTTGGCAAGCTGATTCGCCACTTCAATGAAGCCATTCAGGATGGTGCGCTCGTAATTATACACCGCCTGCACCTGCTTGGCATTGGCTGTCTTATAATTAGCTTTTATAGCATTCCTATTGATCAAAGGCGCAGCAAGATCGCCGGCAAGGGAATAAAGCAGCGACTCCGGACTCTTGAACAGATACGAGGGATTGAACGCCTGAAAACCTGCAGAAGCGGAGATACCCACCGAAGGATAAAATCTTGCCCTTGCCACTTTCACATCAAGCTTCGCCGCAGCAAGATCCTGCTCTGCGCGCATGATGTCGGGGCGATTGTGCAACAACTGCGAAGGAATACCCGAATACACCATCTGCGGCATTGTACTGCCAAAAGCCTGATGACTGCGACGGATATGCTGCGGAAAGCGCCCCATCAGAAAGTTGATTCTGTTCTCAGTCTCGGTGATTTGCTGCTGAATGTTGTATTGCATACTCTGCGTACTCAGCACCTGTGCTTCGAATCGGCGTACGGCAAGCTCTGTAACCTTTGCAGACTCCTTCTGCAGCTTTACAATTTTAAGTGCATTGGTCTGCACCCCTATGTTCTGCTGTATTAGTTCGAGCTGATTATCTAACGCCAGCAGTTCGTAATAGGAATTGGCGATCTCTGCAATCAGGTTAGTGACCATGAAATTTTTGCCCTCGACACTCGACAGGTAGCGATACACCGCTGCCTTTTTTGCATTGCGCAGTTTGCGCCAGATGTCGAGCTCCCAATTGGCATACAGTCCAAGCCCATAGCTGCCCAGCGGATCGGGCATTTCCCTGCCGGGCTCAATCTCTGTATTGGCTTCCAGCGCGCCGATGTTGGTATAACGTCCTACCTTATCCACGCCTGCGCCGCCACGTATGCCTACAAAAGGAAGATATTCCCCTTTTCTGGCGCGAATCTCCTGCCGGCTGATTTCTATTTCCTGCAGGGTGATGTTGAGCTCCTGATTGTTCATCAGGGCGGTGTCTATCAGCGCCGCGAGATCGGCATCGGTGAAGTAGTTGCGCCATTGGATATAGGCAGAATTCGTAGTGTCCTGCGCATCCTTGCCGGGATAGCCGGCGGGTGTAGTTGTATTTTCCGTTCTATGTACAATGGAAGGAGTGCTACAAGCGCCATAGGTAAGCGAAAGGCACGCTATGCCCAGACATTTATAGATTGTGGTTCTCAACATTGTTTCCGTTTTTTTCGATGAATGAATGTTCCTCCTCTGTCTTCTTTGCTTTGAAAAGCTTGAGCTTCCTCTTCTTTTTACCCTGATGTCTGTGGTGCATAAAGTCTTCTGACAAGGGCACCTCGTCTTCGTCGCGAATCATGTGTTTGCCTTCTGCCAGGCTTCCAAAAACATAGTATAATCCCGGCACCACCAACACGCCAAAGAGCGTACCCAGCAGCATACCCCCTGCAGAAGAAGCACCAATCGTCCGGTTACCGATAGCACCCGGACCCGTAGCCATCAGCAGCGGAATCAAACCCGCAATAAAGGCGAAAGAGGTCATAAGGATGGGACGGAAACGGACTTTTGCTCCTTCAATTGCCGCTTCCAGAACTGTAGCACCCTGCTGGTGTTTCTGCACCGCAAACTCTACAATCAGTACAGCATTTTTACCCAGCAAACCTACCAGCATCACCAATCCTACCTGCGCATAGATGTCGTTGGATAAACCCATTAGCTTCAGCAGCAATAGAGCTCCAAAAACACCCACAGGCAGAGAAAGGATTACCGCAAAAGGAAGCAGGAAACTTTCGTATTGCGCAGCCAGCACCATATAAACGAACAACAGTACGATGAGGAAAATATAAACCGCTTCATTACCACGTGCCACTTCATCTTTCGACAAACCGAGCCAGTCAATGCCATAGCCTCGGGGCAGCGTCTTCTCAGCTACCTCCTGAATGGCTTTGATGGCTTCACCGCTGCTATATCCCGCAGCCGGCGCACCATTGATGGCTGATGAAGTGTACATATTGTAGCGTGTGATTTCATTCAAGCCCTGGGTCTTTTTGATTTTCATAAAGGCAGAATAAGGCACCATTTCATCGCGGTTGTTTTTGATGTACAACTTCAGGATGTCGTCGGGCAACTGACGGTATTGGGGCAATGCCTGCACATACACTTTGAAGAAGGTACCAAACCGAATAAAGCCCAGCTCGTAGGTACTACCAATAAGGATGGAAAGATTATCCATCGCCTTACCAATAGAGACCCCTTTCTGCATGGCTGCCTGATTGTCAATTTCCAGCTCATACTGCGGATAGTTGGCAGCAAAGAAGGTAAAGAGACCCGTGAGCTCCTTACGCTTTTTGAGCGCAGCCATAAACTCATCATTTACCTTTCCGAAAGATTTATAATCGCCCGAATTGGTTTTGTCGAGCAGGCGCAAAGAGAAACCACCTGCAGCACCATAACCCGGTACGGCGGGCGGCTGGAAAAACTCAATGGTAGCACCCGGTATCACCTTGGCTTTTTCTTCCAGCTCCTCAATGATCTTTTGTGCGGAGTGCTTTCTATCCGACCAGTCTTTGAGGTTGATCAGACAGGTACCGGCATTCGATCCGCGACCTTCTGTCAACACTTCATATCCTGCCAGTGAGGATACCGATTGCACACCATCCACTTTTTCTGCAATGCCCTGCAGTTCGCGGGCAATGTCGTTGGTACGTTCGAGGGTGGAGCCCGGAGGTGTCTGAATGATGGCATAGATCATACCCTGGTCTTCCGCAGGAATAAAGCCCGCAGGCAACGTTTTGGAAGTGATCCAGATACCGACGCAAAACCCGATCAGCATACCCCAGGTAATCGTTCTTCTGTTTGCAATTTTCCGCAGCAGGTTGGCATAGCGTCCGGTCACTCTTTCAAACCAGTTGTTAAACCCATCCAGCGCCCGGTTCATCCATGTTTTCTTACGTGGCTGACCATGCGTGTTTTTCAGGATCATGGCACACAACACGGGCGTGAGCGTAAGCGCCACCAAACCTGAGATAACGATGGAAGTTGCCATAGTGATAGAGAACTGACGGTAGAATACGCCCACCGGACCCGTCATAAATGCCACAGGAATGAACACCGCCGTCATCAATAACGTGATAGCGATGATGGCTCCGCTGATTTCCTGCAATACTTTTTTCACCGCTTTGAAGGGCGATAAATGTTCTTCTGCCATCTTAGCGTGCACGGCTTCCACCACTACAATGGCGTTGTCCACCACAATACCAATGGCAAGGACGAGGGCGAATAGTGTAATGAGGTTGATGGTGAGCCCAAACAACTGCATGAAGATGAAGGCACCGATGAGTGAAACCGGCACCGCCAGCGTGGGTATGAGCGTAGAACGCCAGTCGCCAAGGAAGATGAACACAACGATAGCCACAAGGATAAAGGCTTCCAGCAGGGTGTGCAGTACTTTGTCTATAGACGCATCGAGGAAGCTCGATACGTCATAGCTGATCTGATAATCCATGCCCGGAGGAAATCCGTTGGCTTTTATCTCCTCGAGCTTTTCTTTTACTTCTTTAATTACATCGCTCGCATTACTACCGTAGGTCTGCTTCAATACAATGGCAGCTGAGGGGTGCCCATCCATATTGGAGTAGATATCGTAAAACTCACTACCAAGCTCTACATCGGCAATGTCTTTCAGGTGCAGTATTTCACCGTTGGGATTAGCGCGAACAATTACATTCTCATACTGCTCAGGTGTGTTGAAACGACCCTGATAAGTCAGTACATATTCGAGCGATTGCGAGCGCTTACCCGTTGCCTGTCCTATCCGACCGGGAGACCCGATCACGCTTTGTTCGCTGAGCGCTTCCATCACTTCATCGGTAGAAACGTTATAGGCGCGCATCCTGTCGGGCTTCAGCCATATACGCATGGCGTATTGCCGGCTACCGAGGATCTTGGCACTACCCACACCCCGGAGGCGACTTACCTCATTGATGATGTTGACGCTGGCAAAGTTGTAAAGGAATTTTTCATCCGCCTTCGGGTCTTTACTGTACAGGTTTACATACATCAACATGTTGGGCGAGGTGTAGCTTACTACCAGACCTTCGCGCTGTACCAGCGGCGGAAGCCTTTGTGTTACCTGCTCGATACGGGTTTTCACCATCACCATTGCCTGGTTGGGGTCGGTGCCGAGATCGAATACTACTTGTATGGTTGCCTCACCCGCACTGGTAGCATCGGAGGTCATATATTTCATCCCCGGAGTACCATTGATGGCTTTTTCCATAGGGATGAGCACGGAGTTAACGAGTACGTTGGCACTCGCTCCGGGATAGGCAATGTTTACCACCACCATTGGCGGGGCGATAGACGGAAACTGGGATACCGGAAGGGTATTGATAGCCAGGAAACCCATGAACACGATGGCAAGCGACATCACGATCGCGAGTACCGGCCGCTGAATGAATTTATTAAACATCTGATTGTTTCTTTTTCAGGTGAACTATTCCGCAGGCAGTTTAAGATTGGCGATCACTGCCTTCGGCTCTTTGAATTCGTAAGAAATCTTATCGTTGTCCTTCACCTTACGAAGTCCTTCAAGAAGAATTTTTTCATCGGCAGACAAGCCTCCGGTTACTACGTACAGATCTTCCATCTCTGCGCCTATCTTCACTTCGCGCGATTTTACGCGGTTGTCTTTACCCACTACATACACATACTTTTTGTCCAGCACTTCGAAGGTTGCCTTCTGCGGAATGATCAGGGCATTCTTCACCGGCTCGCTCATGCGGATATTACCGGTTTCACCATGACGCAGCAAACCATTTGGATTGGGGAAAGTGGCACGGAAAGGGATGTTTCCGGTTTCGTTATCGAAGTCGGCTTCCACAGTTTCTACGATGCCGGGGTAAGGGAAGAGCTGATTGTTGGCCATCACCAATTGTACCTTTGGTTTCTCGTTGGCTGTTTTGGAATTATAGTCCAGGTATTGCGCTTCCGGCACATTGAAATACACCCACATCTTACTATTGTCAGAAAGGGTGGTCAGCAAATCGCCTTCGTCCACCAGACTTCCCGGACGTACATGAAATTTGTCGATGATGCCATCGAAGGGTGCTCTTATTTCTGTGAACTGCAGATGCACTTTGTTGAGTGCCAGCTCAGCTTTTGCCTTATCCAGCTTTGCCTTTGCCATTTTCAGTTCGTTGGGCGACACTACATTGCTATCTGCGAGGCGCTTGGTATTCTGGTATTCTATGTCTGCAAAATTCACTTCTGCCTGTGCTTTCTGCGTTTCTGCCTGGTACAGGTTGGGCATGATCTGGAACAGAATCTGCCCCTGATGCACATGCTGGCCTTCATCCACAAAAATCTTTTGCAGATAGCCTCGTTCCTGCGCCCGGAGCTCGATGTGGCGGATGGAATGGATCTGACATACATATTCGTGCACCAGCGAGGTATCCTGTTGTATAGGGCTGGTGACGAGTAGCTTCTGCTCTACTTCTTTTTCTTGCGTTTCAGATTTGCAGCCTACGTAGCAGAAACTTGCACATAAGCCCATGAGCATGAAAATTCTCTTCATGATTGTTTGCTATTTACCGATGTATTGTTGACTATTTTTTGAGGGGATACACAAACGAATGATGCACGCCGTCAGCCGCAGATTGCGGACAGTGGGGCGAAACCATAGAGAGACGGGCGGCTTTCAAAACCGGCGTCTCCAAAGTCGGGTATCATATTCTAATCACCCGCAGCAGGATGCATTTGCGGGACGAGCTAAAGGAGAGATGCTCGCAAAAAGGTAGAGGCAAACCACTGCAGTGGTCACTACAGTCGGACGGTATTGCAAATAATGATGTGAAATAATTGCTTTCTTCGTAAACCCGGCGAATGGGCGGTATATCTACACTTTCGTTTTCGGTCTCTTCTGCAAAGAACGGGTCGCGCTCATCTTCGGGAACGGCGGTATAAAAACCGGTGTGGACATTGCGCCCCTGCTCCATGAGCACTTTGATGCCCTCATGCACCGCAGTGCCGGGGTTGCCCGCTAAAAAAGCTTTGTAACCGGCATCGCGGGCGAAACCAGTATCGAAGCCGCTAACAAACAGCAGAAAAACAGACAGAAAAATCCTGAGCAGGAGTTTCATTTCGGGCACGAAAATATAAACACTTGTTTAAGAGCGTAAACTTGTAAATGTTAAAATGCTGATTTCAGTGGTCTGTCTCCTTGTCCTGACCGGTGCTTTATCACCGCATCAGAGCAGATTTTTTCCGGGGAAACAAGGCCAACCTTGCATCGGTCTCATTCAGCCAAGCGCGACACTATGCCTTTTTTACAAATTCGGACTTCAGTGCCATGGCGCCAAATCCATCAATGCGGCAATCAATATTATGGTCGCCCTCCACAAGGCGAATGTTGCGCACTTTGGTTCCTGCTTTGATGCTTTGAGAAGCGCCCCTTACCGGTAAATTTTTTATGGTAACCACCGAATCTCCATTCTGGAGCAGATTCCCGTTACAGTCTTTTACCACAAGTGCTTCCTCCTTTTCGTTACCTGCTTTAGGATCCCATTCAAAGCCACATTCGGGGCAAGCAAGCAGATGATCTATTTCATAAGTAAAAGTTGACTTACATTGAGGACATGGTGCAAAATCTGACATGGAAGAAATTTTTGCCGCAAAGCTAATTATTATAAATGCTAACTTTCGGGCATTCAACTCTTTACTTTATAAAAAGCTGTCGATTGCGAAATGAACCGTTTCATTAAACAGTCTATGAACCTGATATCAAAAACCCTGCTGTACTTTCTGTTGATGCTGTCGAACAACCTTTCAGGGCAGGTGCTCCAAAAGACAGAAGATAGTTGTAACCAACAACAATTAAACATCTGTAAAATTCTTTCTCAGCGCTCAAAAAGTTATTTAAACAATGAAGCCGATTCGCTGAAGGATAAGAAACTGATGCGCTTTTACAGAAAGCAGTACACCTTATTTTTCGAACTTTTGGAAAAGCAAATTAGTGAAGGGTCAATAGCTTGTCAGCCGGTGCTCAAAAGAACCGCCGGGGAAATACTGGATCGTATCATCAGTAAGAACACAATTACAGTCCCGCCGATAGAAATATTGTTGCTAAGAGAAGAGACTGTAAATGCGTTTACACCGGGCGCCACCTGCATACTTGTAAACGACGGAACTTTTGCATGGGCTGATTCTGAAGATATGCTTGCAGCCATACTTTCGCACGAGCTGAGCCATATTTTATTACGGCATTCGCTGGCGTCCTTGCGCCGTCAGTATGAAATGCTGCAGGAAACTAAGCACGATGCCCGATTGCTTTCGGAAGTCGAAAACGGCAGGCGGGACAAAGCTTTCAACCTTTTGCGCAGCATCATTTATAATGAAGAATACAACAGCCGCGAACAGGAATTTCAGGCAGATTCGTGCGGCTTTGAACTTTTTGTAAAGGCAGGCTATTCAGGAGGAGCTTTTATTGAAATGCTCGGGCATTTGCCCGAGGCGGATAGTGTGGGCACGGAGCCCGTTGCGCTGGAAACCTTTCAAAAATTTTTCTCTGTTCCTGATCATCCTTTCAATAAAAAATGGTTGGACATTGAAGACTTCTCAGCCTACAACTACAAGCATTTTAAATCAGATTTCGATCGGGACTCTGTGGCAACACACCCGAGTAACTCAGACCGCATGGAACGGTTGAAAAAGCTTTTTCCCAGCCTGCAAAAAGTTGCAGAAAATAAATTCAACAAGACGGGTAAGGACAGTTATGAATCTGTAAAACAACTGGGTGAGGCGCTGCGAGTGCCTGATATTTACTTTAGCGAAGACTACGGTAAACTGATCTATAAATGCCTGGCGGCACTGCAAAAAAATGAGCACGATACAACAAGTCTGCAATGGATGGGAAAAGGACTGAAGCATTTAGCGGAAGCGCGGAAACAATACCAGCTCAACAAGTACCTGGACCGTATAGCGCCACAAACGCAGACTGTTAGCTATCGTCTGTTTTTGGGGATTATGTGGAATATGACGCCTTCCGAACTCGACACACTCGCCAACTTCTACGGCACCGGAAACCTGACCGATCAATAGTTAAGTCGTTCCAACCTCGCTTTGTTGTATTTGTCCTTAACGTTGTATTCGCGCAGCAGAATATATCCTTCTTTCGCGAGGTACGGAACAATAAAATATTCCTTTTTGGAAGAAATGGGAATCATCTCCTGCTTTAACTCACCGCGTATATAGGTGTTTATAAAGAGATTCCAGTTTCTATTTCCTGCCGTATCTCTTTGGTAGTCCCGGTAGAAAAAAACCAGATCTTCACCATCATTAAGGTATTGCTTAAACAGGTAATCGGAGATAAAGTATTTTGACTTTTCCTTTTCAAAAATCTTGGCGGCGGAAAAATGAAAGGTGCTATCTGTAGAAACATAGACCAGATCGGTCGTTTTCAGGCTGGTATAATCTTCACTGATTTTCAGTTTTTCAAATAAGAATCCCACCGAACCATTTTTCAAAAAGAAGATGTCGCGCGGGTCCAGATAATAACCTTTACCAACGCCACCGTAGCTATCTACCTCTGGTAAAAGTTTGCTGAGATCGTCATAAGTTACAGTACGAACTTCTACTTCGAAGCTCTTTTTGTCAATCACCATCCGGGCGATTCCATTGTATTTTATCACGTCAAATTTTTGATACACGGTACGCCCTACCCAGACTATCTTGTCATCAAAGTCCTTGTGGTTAAAAATTGAACCGACAAAGTTGGAGTTGAATTTCCTGATTCGAGACAAAACACTATAGGAGCCTTCGATCGCCTTTTTCACTTTTTCCTTTCCTGTTTTCAGATCGAGCACCAGCAAAGCAAATGTTCCTTTTCCATCAGCTTTCTTTGTTTCGATCAAGCCGTAGTAATTATTTTCATCTATCCCCAGATAAGACAACTGTTCATAGGACGATCTTGAGCCATTTTGATTGAACGAATAGCGCCAAATCTCTTTTTTGGATGAATCGAATCGATAGATATGATCGTTGGCTTCATACTTTCCATAATCATCCAGCTCCAATACCAACTTGTCGCCACCCTTCAGATCCGTCACATCTGCAAAATAGTTGAAACCGTTTTCGCGGCGTTCATGTCTATTTTCACGGTTCTGCTCTTTCCACGAAGGCTGTTCGGTTACTTCCTGAAATGTACCATGATCGAACTTGTAAAAAATTTTCCGCCTGATCGTATTCGAGGCAAGATCAATTTCCATTGAAGCAGGCGCAAAAATGTCGCGGTACTTGATATACCGTGAATCAATGGAAGAAGGTTTAAGAATCAATTTACCATCATCATCGAGATAGCCAAAGAAATCCCCGGCTGTAATATCACCTTCAAAAGTATTGTTGGCAACGGGATTCAGATTTTTATCGAGAATTACATACTCAAATTTTTTGGTGCGCTCGCCCGATTTTCCGTAGTCATACAAGGAAACATAGCCAAACAGCTTGCCTTTTTCGTCAATGAGTGCATTCATCCCAAGGTATTCTCCTCTGGCGAGGCTCAGCAGATCGACGCCCTGTGCAAAAGCGGTTGTCGCATAGAAAAAAAGGAAGGAAAAAATGCCGGCAGTAAGCAGCAACGGTTTAATAGTTCGTTTTGATAAGTTCATCTGATATTCAGACTGGTTGGTAAACAACTGATATCCGCTAACTTACAAAATTGAAGCAACTTCAAAAATAAACCGCAAATAGTAATTGATTGAAAAACTCATGTTGAAAACCATCATTATTCAATAATTAGCTTTTCAGTAAAGTTGCTATTTGGAGTGACCATTTTTATTACATACAAACCCGCTGGCAAATCGCTTACAGAGCATCGGGAAAATGCTCCTGAACATTTTCTTACCTCTCTGCCTGCAATATCAAAAATGCTTACGGCACGCACATCGTCAGGGTTCATTTGTTGAATCGAAATGATTCGCTGTACCGGATCATAAACAATCCGTGCAGGCTTCGCAGGCAGGTCTGAAACTCCGGTAGCCACATAAGGGCTATAATGAAAGCTGAGATTATCGAGGTATAAAAAATTGGCGTAGGCATAGATCGTAGAACCCATACCCAGCGTGTTGATCTCGAAACGTACAGCAAAGGAGTCCGGATTCGCTACTCCGGGGTTTTGAAGATAGAGATTGAAATAAGTATAACTGGCAGCAGGCTGAAAATTGAACGTATCTCTTGACGATAATTGCGGATGGTTGCTTCCGTTGTTGCGATAAGTTTTTACAATGAGTTTGGGCACCGCGGGAATCAGACTGTCCGGATAGAACTTATAAAATCCTGAAATACCATACAGCGCTTGTGGACACTCGTTGACACAACTATCCGATATACCCGAGCCGGTACCAGGGCAATTACCCAAAAGAAAAGAGTTGGGCGCACCGTTGTACCACTCGTAAAGCACCATCGCATATTGACCAGAATAGGCATCGGTAGTCTGTATCATTTGCCTCATGACTGGTGGTGTCACCCATGCATCCAATGCTCCCTTGTAAGGATGAGCGACCTGGTGCATGGCAGAGAAATAGTGAAATGTAGCACTATCGCTTTGCAGCGTAGTGCTGTCCCAGTGTTCGAAATCGAGGTTGTAATCAGGAAGCTGTGCCCGAGTTTGCAGAGCAAGCAGAACCAAAAAGGAGAGTAACAGAGTAGTGCGCATAGTCATACAAGATAGACCATCTGCGGCACGGGGCGGGTGGAAAAAACAGGCTAAATACGATGATAAGCCGCAGCGTTCCAACACCTGGGCTCGTTTAGCTGAAGGCTACCAAATTGATACAAGCGAGGATGGCGGCAAACAGCATTACTTTTTCCAGCACGTCTTTTTTCAGCGAAAAACCGAAGTTGAATACGGGAGCGATGTTTAAAGTTGGAGCAGTCATTATTTTTTGTTTTTTGCTTTGATGACACAAAGATGCAGCGGGAATCCTGCCCCAGAAAAATGTGGGCACTGGTTAACGTTGAATTTGTATCTGGTTAACGAACAGTTAGAAAATGTACCATCGGATATCTGCCAAAAGGCTAGTAAATGTTTCCAGCAGTTAACTCACTGCCTTCCGCCTGTGCACTGTTCACGACTGTGATGCCAGGAAGGCGATTACTCTCCGGCAGAAAGATGTTCCGCCGTTGCCTCCTCATACCTGCCGTTCCCTACTTATGGTTTTAACCTGATTAAGAAATGCAAAAGATTTGTGAGGCATTTCACTGCGTCACTGTATGAAGCACCTCTGGATTTTTGTCGCCTTTGGGTTGATGGCCGCCGGCTGTTATAGCCCTAAGACGATCAGCGACCCCAACAAATCTGATCAGCGCACCGCAGCGGTTTCCGCCAGAACAGCCATTTTTCTTTCAGACCTGCAGCAGGAAAAAGACCAGGCAAGAGCAAAACATCTCTCATTTGTGCCTTCAGCTTCATTGATCGAAGAGTACCAGATTTTTCAAAGAAGCGGTCATTACTACATCAGAGGCTTTATTGAAGCCGGCAGCAGTCTTGACGAAGCGAAGTTGAGGAATGCCGGCATCAGCATAGAAACCAAAGCCGGGAACTTACGAACCGTCATCGCAGATCTCGATGCTATAGAACAACTGCTGCACTGGCCCAACATCAAAAGTTTCAGCATCGCTACTCCATTGTCTCCACTTAAATAACAAGCATATGAAAAAACTATTCGTTACCCTTGCCTTTGTGCTGTCTGCCTTGCACACAGTGATAGCACAACAGTTTTTTGATGGACCGGCAAGCGATAAAATATCGCCGTTTACTGCATTTCTGCTGGCCGATCTTACCATCAGCGAACAAAAGCCTGAGGTTATAAACACGGTTGATCTGATCAAAAAGTATAAGCTGATCAGCAAAGGAAATACACTTTATGCCAATAGCTTTATCAAAACAAAGAGCGAATTCGACTTATCGCAGCTACGCCACTACGGAGTATTACCCGGGTCAAGATCGGGAAATATCAGCACAGCGCTGATACCGGTGCAACAAATCAGGAATGTTGCTGGAAACAAAGACGTACTCTATGTAGCGATAGGTCAGCCGGCAACGCTTTTTATGGATAGCGCCCGCAGGCAGACCAATGTGGACAAAGTGCAGCAGGGAATGGCTCCGCTTGCCATGCCTTACAAAGGAGATGGTGTGGTAGTCGCCGATATTGACGTTGGCTTCGATTATACACACCCGAACTTTTATGACAGTACGGGCAGTAATAACTATCGGATCAAGCGCGTATGGGAAATGATGAATAATAACGGCACACCACCGGCAGGCTTCTCCATGGGTCGGGAGCTCGTTACCCAAACTGAATTGCTCAATGCGGGTACCAGCGACTCAAACGAAAGTCATGGTTCGCATGTATTGGGTATTGCGGGAGGCTCAGGTGGTTTTCCCGGCAGCCCGTATGCTGGTGTAGCTCCGCATGCAGATTTGGTAATGATTGCCCCAACGAACGGCGGATTGACCGATGCAAATGTGGCAGACGGTATCAGCTATGTTCAATCCTACGCAGCATCTGTTGGAAAATCTTCTGTGATCAATATGAGCTTTGGAAGCCAGGCAGGACCGCATGATGGCAACTCTATCTTCGACCAGTACCTTGCCAATAAAACAAGTCCCGGCAACCTGCTTGTGAGCGCCGCCGGAAATGACGGACGCAATAAAATCCACGTTGCACACAATTTTACCACAACGGACACCCTGATAAAAACAGCAGCCATTTTTAATGCTTGCCCTACGGGAAATTACGGTCTTGGATTCGCTGACATTTGGGGCAATGCCGGCAGCAACTTCAAGGTGGCTGTTTATCTGTTCAATGTTACCACCGGTGTGTGGGAAGATTCCACTGTGTTCTATTCTGCCAACCTGACCCATACAATCTTCGATACGTTGGTAGGTATAGATAATGTGCCGGCGTACTTAAAAATCGGCACCGGCATACAGGCTTCTGTAGGCAATAAACCGGAATGCCACATCGAAATCGAGGATACGCTACAGACTACGGGAGATCGTTTCCTGCTGGTACAAATCAGTAGCACTAACGCACAGGTAGATATGTGGGGCTATCAACAATATATGAGCTTCTCTAACTTAGGAATGCCGATTCCGTTTGTATCGGGTTCTAACTCCGGCAGTGTTGCCGATATGGGCGGCACGAGCCAAAGCACGATCTGTGCAGGAGCTTACACCTCAAAAAATAGCTGGACGGCCACAAATTCGAACAACTATTACACGTCCAGTCCTATATTTTCAATCGCTTCATTTTCTTCACGTGGTCCCAGTAGTGATGGAAGAACCAAACCAGAGATCACGGCACCAGGAAGTGTTATTGCATCATCCTGGAATAGTTTTGAAACCCTCACCGACTCCACTGCAATGATTCACAAAATAACCGGCAGCAGCCGCGACTGGTATTTCTGTCTGGATCAGGGAACATCAATGGCGGCACCCATGGTAACGGGTATTGTGGCACTATGGCTGCAGAAAAATCCTACACTCGATCTTGCTCAGGCACTTGCGCTGATGAAAAGCAGCGCCCTCACGGATACCGCCACAGGTACGATACCCGCAGCGGGAAGCAACACATGGGGTTGGGGAAAGATCAATGCCTTTGCCGGACTCATAGCACTCGATGTAAAAGAACTGACAAACACTATGGACGCAGAAGCCTATCCCAATCCGGCTACCAGCGAAATCAATGTACAATTTCACCAGCCCGTACGTTCCGCCACGCTACAGTTGTATGATATGAGCGGAAAACTGCTGGTGCAACAACAGATGTCTGCTGTGCAAAAGGATCAGACCATGAAAATCAACATGATTCCCCTTTCTTATGGTGCCTATATGCTCCATATCACCTCAGAAAAAGGTACGACTCAATTCAAAATATTGAAACAATAAAAAATACGATTACCATTTGCCGGCATCGAATTCAGCCGAACTGAGGATAAAAGGATTATCTTTAATAAATGAGCAAGTTTTCGCTGACTGCCCTAATTGTTGATGATGATCCTTTTTCCTGCTTTCATCTTCAGGACCTTATACAACACAAAACCAGCGGACTCGAAATACTTGCCGTTTGTAAGAATGCAGAGCAGGCGATGGAGGCGATTCAACAGCTTAAACCTGATATAGTTTTTCTGGATGTGGAAATGCCCGACAGCCTTAGCGGTTTTGAGTTACTTAAGATGTTGCCGGCAATCAATTTCGAAGTGATCTTCACAACTGCGCACGAACATTATGCTATAAGAGCCATTCGGTGTTCGGCGCTGGATTACCTCGTAAAGCCGGTGGAACAAACCTCGCTGCAGGAAGCCATCAGCCGGGTGCGGCAGAAAAAGCTGACGATGACGCACCCATCCCTCCGGAAGCTCGAAATGGTGCGACAGGAAATCGGTAAGACAAAATTTGAAAACCTGGCTGTCCCCACGATGGAAGGCTTGTTGTTTATTGATACTGCGGAGATAATTTATTGCGAAGGAGAAGATAAGTACACGCGGATTATTACCACAAGCGACCGGACGATCATGGCATCGCAAAACCTCGGAAACTTTGAAGAAATCCTGCTGCCGTATCAATTTTTTCGCATCCATAAATCATATCTCGTCAACCTCAACCACATGAAAAAATATCTGCGTGGCGAAGGCGGACAAGTGATCATGACGAATGAAAAAGTGCTCGATGTATCGCGGAGAAAAAAGGAAGAATTGCTGCGGACCGTCTCTCATCTATAATTCACTATACGGTTTCGCTCAAATGCACTGCAGGAATGAAAACAGCTATTGTTTTACTACTGTTCATCAGCACCTGCTTTTTCGCCGGTGCTCAACAGGCTGATCATTATCTTTTCCAGCACCTGAAACAAGAACAGGGGCTTTCCAACAATGTGGTAACCTGCATTCTTAAAGACCGGATGGGTTTCCTGTGGCTGGGCACTGATAACGGACTCAATCGTTATGACGGCAGCAGTTTCACAATTTATCAGCATCAAAACGGCGACTCCGGCACATTACCCGACAATCGGATCACTTCTCTTTTTGAGGATTCCAAAGGGCGGCTCTGGGTAGGAACAGCAAACGGACTGGCGATTTACAATCCTATACCGGGACGATTTGTTTCCTTCACCCATAGCCAACACACTCAAAGCATCAACCCCGGCTACGTGGCGCAGGTGTATGAAGACAGCAAGGCGCAGATATGGATTTGCCTTTATGGCGGTGGGCTCGATCAGTTTGACGCAAAACAAAACCGGTTTCTGCATCATACCTGGAATAGCAGCGATCCACATTCCCTTGTGGGCAACAAGGTGAAAGCCATTCTGGAATTTCAGAAGGACCAATATCTCGTTGGAACTTTTGAAGCCGGCGATGGCTTACAGGATATAAAATCGCTCGGGCATATCAATGTTTTTGATGCACGGACCCATCGGTTCTCAGGTTTGCCCATTCCCAAACTTAGGTTGCCTAAAAACTACCGGCAGGATGTTCATCAGCTCGAACGGCTTGTCCACACCATTTTTCGTGATTCCCGCGGACGAATATGGTTCGGCACTTATTGCGGGATACTGTGCTTCACCCCCGCAACCGGAAAATGGAACTGTTACGAAAACGATGCGACCGACAAATACAGTCTTTCGCACAATACGGTCAGGGCAATTTGTGAAGTAAACGGCAAAATGTATTTCGGCACGGGCGGTGGCGGACTTTCGGTGCTGGACGAAAACAACAACCACTTTACTCACTATCGCAGCGATGTAGAAAACCCCTTCAGCATTTCGGACGATTATATCAGAGCATTGTATAAAGATGAGCAAGATCGCCTTTGGATTGCTACCGAAGGTGGCGGCATCAACGTGGTGGATCTGCGGGAGAGAAAATTCAGTCTTTACCCCAACAAGCTGCTTAGGATACCCGCCGGCTCAAGATCAGAAAAAGCCACCATCTTTTCCGTTTGTGTGGCAGACAGCCATAGGGTACTGCTGGGAAGCGCATCCGGACTTGCCATTTTACATACAAAGACGGGTAAAACTGATTTTTACAACCGTCTTTCCCAGCCACTAAAAGGGACATCTGCGGTGCGTGCCATCGCTCGTGTTGGTGTACAGCGATATCTACTGTCTTTCAACAACGAATTGTTGCAACTCGACCTGAGCTCCGGCAATTACGCCAAAGTAATACCTGCCCATTTTCAAAGCGCCTACGCGACCGACGTTCCGGTTACGGGTATCACCTATTGCCATGATACAGCGGTAATCCTGGATTTTCTCGCCAATCGTTCGGTTCGCATTTCACTATCTTCCGCCAGGAGGCAGAAAACCCTTCCCTTACGCTCCATTCAAAGCATCAGAGACCAAAACGGGCAATTATGGTGTCTTCCGTTCCGGGTGGGCGCCGACACTACAGGAGGCATTCTGTGTATGGATCGAAGTGATCAGATTTCGCATTGGCTTCATGACCCGAAAGGCAACAACACGATCAGCTCGAACAACGCACACACCCTTTATTGCGACAGGCAAAACAATATTTGGGTCGCTACAGATATGGGGCTGGATGTAATCAGCAGCGACAGAAAAACGGTAAGCCATATCAAGCCTGCCGGACAAATGCCCAAGGGCACCATCATCGCTATGGCTGAAGACGATGACGGATATCTATGGATGGTGACACAAAACTACCTGATCCGGTATCACCCCCACAGGCATACTTCGACTGCTTTCTTAGCGGACCGGGATATACCTGCACATAAGCTTGAAGACAAAATAGTGTACGATCGCCTTTCCAAAGCCATGTACCTGACCTCCAATGAGGGTCTCATTCGATTTTTCCCATCAACGCTCAAGGAAAAACCGCAGCCAAATGCCGTTATCCTGACGAATCTCAATATTTACAACAAGCCCTTATTTGCCGACAGTGCTCCGGCATCTAAACTACTGTATCGTTTTGCTCACGATCAGAATTTTATCACCATTGATTTTGTAACTCCCGATTATGAAAACACATTTGCCCGACAATATGCCTACCGGCTCGAAGGACTAAACACTGCCTGGGTAGATATTGGGGTGGCACATCAGGCAAACTTTTCTAACCTCACTCCGGGAAAATATCTTTTCAGGGCTCGCAGCAAGACTCCTTTTTCAGACTGGAGTTATTCGATGCCCATTACTATCCTTATCGAAAAGCCCTGGTGGCAGACATGGGTGTTTTATCTCTCTTGTGTTTTATTCGTGACAATAGCTGTTGCCGGCTATAACAGATATCGAAATAATATTTTCAGAAAACAAACCACCCGGCTGGAATCGAAGGTGAGCGAAAGGACGGCACAATATCGGGCGCAAAAAGAACGCGCAGAAAAAAATGAACAATACCGAAGCCAGTTTCTTGCCAACATGAGCCATGAGATCAGAACACCTATCCATGCCATCCGCGGAATGACACGCTTACTGATCGATGATCATCCCAACGCGGGTCAGTTACGCTGGCTCAACAGCATTCATCATTCTTCTGAATTATTACTCCATACTGTTAATGATATCCTGGACATCTCTAAAATAGAGGCGGGGAAATTAAAGCTGGAACAAATCCCATTTTCTTTCGAAGAATTAACCACGCGTTTGTATGATATGTTTGCCCCCGAGGCAGCTTCCAAAGGACTCGACTTTTTTGTTGATCAACCGCCGGAAATTCCCTTACTGGCAGGCGATCCCTATCGCATCTTACAGATACTGACCAACCTTTGCAGCAACGCCATACGATTTACAGAGGAAGGCTCAATCCGACTTTCCACACAGATTGACCATCATTCATCCGAAAAAATAATGTTGAAGATCTGTATCGCAGACACCGGCATAGGTATCGGGCCAGGAGATCTTTACCATATTTTCGACCAGTTTGTACAGGCGAATCAGTCGGACACCCGAAGGTTTGGAGGAAGCGGATTAGGACTCGCCATCGTAAAAAATATCGTCTCCCAAATGCAGGGAACCATAACTGTAGAAAGTACGCCAGGCATGGGTTCTACTTTTTGCTGCATGATGCCTTTCGCTATTGCCCAGGCACCTGTAAAGCAGGTCTGTGATGAAAAGGCTTCCGGGGCTATTCCCGAAATACGCAATATTTTGCTGGCTGAGGACAATTATTACAACAGGCTTCTTGTGGAAGATGCTTTGCAGCACTACACCTACAAAAAGCTCGATATCGCCACGAATGGTCTTGAAGCGGCACATTTGCTTCAGACAAGGCCTTACGATATCATCCTGATGGATGTGCAAATGCCGGATATCAGCGGCATTGAACTCACCAGAAAATACAGAGCTTCCGGGCATACATCACCCGTCATAGCCCTCACCGCCGGAGTGTTACCGGAAGAACAACAAAAATGTCTGGACGCAGGAATGGACCTCGTTGTCTCGAAACCATTCGAAAAAGAGGTCCTTCTTCTGGCGATCAACACGGTTCTATCGCAGAAAGGAAAAGGCCAGCAAGCACCGCCAGCCGCCGCAAATACGAGCAGTATGGACCTTACCCGGTTGCATAAATTCTGCGAAGGAGACCGCAACCGGATCAATCGTTACCTATTGCTGTATGAAGAAGCCGTGCCCGCTTTTTTAGCCGAAATGCAAGAGGCCCTTACCGCCCGCGACCTACCCGGAATCGCAAAACTCATCCACGCCTTTAAGCCGAAGTGGAAGATGATGGGTATGGAAAAATCCATTGCGTTAGCCCTAAAGATAGAACAGACCACTACCCCGGAAAATGAAGCCTACAGACTTGTTGGAGCACTGATGCAGGAAACCAGATTATCGTTGTCGTCCCTGCAGCGGCAGTAATACCCCTCGTACGTGCAATTCTCTCCACCGTCTGATACACCACAATCTGTTTCCTATAGGCCCAAAAAATTCTTTTTTGACCGAATAATCTTTCATCGTAATTTTGCGATGAAATGGGACTTACCAAGTCAGAATTGTTTACGAAAAAGCAGAATGAGATCGCAGCTCTGGCAAAAGCTCTGGCTCATCCTGCGCGGATTGCCATCTTACAGGAGCTGCTGAAGGCAGATGCCTGCATTTGCGGCGATCTTGTGGGCGAGCTCGGTTTGGCACAGGCTACCATTTCGCAGCATCTCAAAGAGCTGAAAGCTGCGGGCATCATTCAGGGCACGGTGGAAGGAACAAGTGTTTGTTATTGTATCAATCCCAAGGTTTGGGCACAGTGCAGAGCGTTGTTCAACAACTTTTTTGTGGAAGCCCGTAAAGATCGCTGCTGTTAAAAAATTTTTGTCTTTTTTCATCGCAATATTGCGATAACACTAAAAAAATAAATGATGGACAACGAACAGAAACTAAAGGACCTGGTAAAGCAGAAATACAGTGAAATTGCTCTGCAGGACAAAGCCACAAACGCGGCTTCCTGCTGCGGCGCCGGCGGATGCAGCACCGAAGTGTACAACATTATGGGCGACGACTACACGCATCTGGAGGGCTACCATGCTGATGCGGATCTGGGACTGGGCTGCGGACTTCCAACAGAGTTTGCACAGATCAGGCCGGGCGATACGGTAATTGACCTGGGCAGCGGCGCAGGAAACGATTGCTTTGTAGCGCGCGCACAAACCGGTGCCACAGGCAAAGTGATCGGCATTGACTTTACCGAAGCGATGATAGAAAAAGCCCGCGCAAATGCAGACAAGCTGGGATTTAACAACGTGGAGTTCCGGCTGGGCGATATCGAGAACATTCCGGTTGCAGGCTCTGTGGCAGATGTGATTGTGAGCAACTGCGTCCTTAACCTTGTACCGAACAAGCGAAAAGTGATGAGCGAAATTTTCAGAGTGTTAAAGACCGGAGGACACTTCAGCATATCCGATATTGTACTGACGGGTACGCTTCCTCCCAACCTGCGTCAGGCGGCTGAGATGTATGCCGGCTGCGTAAGTGGCGCCGTGATGAAAGAAGACTACCTTGCGGCTATTGAAGAAGCAGGCTTTGACTCGGTGACGCTGCAAAAAGAAAAGCCAATTATCATTCCCGACGATATTCTGAAGAACTACCTGAATGCAGATGAGCTGGCATCGTTCAAAAGCAATCCGCCTTCTATCTATAGCATTACAGTATTCGGTAAAAAACCAGCCTGTTGTACTCCGGGATCCGGTTGCTGTTAACACCACACCTTCATGAACATGAAAGCCTGGCTGGGAAGACACAAACGCTTCGGCATTATTCTGGCGGGAATCCTTTCACTCAACCTGGCTTATGGGTTCGATGCAAGGTTTACCATCATTAATCTGCTCTGGATAGCGATTAGCATTCTTAAAATTGACAAGCTATGAAAAAGGTTCTCTTTGTCTGCATTGAAAACAGCAACCGGAGCCAGATGGCGCAGGCATTTGCAACCATCTTCGGTGCGTCGGAAGTACTGCCTTTCAGTGCAGGCTCGCGCCCAAGTGGAAAGATAAATCCAAAAGCCGTTGCCGCTATGGCAGAACTGGGATATGACCTAAGTACCCATGCCAGCAAAAGCCTCGACGAAGTACGTGGGGAAGCGCCATTTGATGCGTTAGTGACCATGGGATGTGGTGACGCCTGCCCGTGGATGCCGGCAAAACAACACATAGACTGGCAGATACCCGACCCCCGGAACATGGAAAAGGATGCATTCAATGAAGTGCGCGACCAGATAAAATCTCGGGTTAAAGAACTGATTTCCACATTGTAAAGCGGGAAGACTTTTTTTGTTACAGGCCGGTCACCACGACCGGCTTTTTGTTTCCGAAATCACTGAAAAAGGACGGGTTTTAGGCGCTAACAGAAGTTGCCGCCATGCCGGGAACAATATTTGTGTTTCATCTTTTACCCCTAACTGCACAAGTCCTTTAAACACAACTTCGTGGCCATGAGTACTAAAAAAAGTTGTCTGATCATTGACGACGATCCGGACGATCAGGATATCTTCAGGCTTTGTATCCGTGATATAGACCCGGATATGGAATGCAATGCCTTGGGCGACAGCGTTGCTGCGGTGAGCATGCTTTCCGAGGGTTCGTTTGCCCTGCCCGACTTTATTTTTCTGGACGTAAACATGCCCAAACTGAATGGTGTGGAATGCCTCAAGACACTTAAAGCCCGAGGTGCGGCGGGCAAGACCCGTATATACATGTATTCTACCACATCAGAAGCAGCCATGGTCGCACAATGCAACGAGCTCGGCGCATCCGGCTTTATCGTTAAGCCGGCAAGTCCCGTGGAACTCAGGCAGATATTAAACAGTATCCTGAATTCCGCGAACACTTCTCTTGAAAACAGCACACAACAATGAACGGACAACAAGTAGAACAGGGCGCAGATCATTTTTCCCGTATAAAAGATGTCTATAAGAAAATGGTTGAAGAAATTCAGGACTATGCCATTATTCTGCTGGACAAAAACGGCATTATACGCAACTGGAATAAGGGTGCTGAAAAAATAAAGCGTTACAAAGACACGGAGATCATTGGGAAACACTTCAGCATATTCTACCTGCCGGAAGACCTGGCGATCCAACTTCCGCGGCAACTGCTGATGCAGGCTGAAGAAACAGGACGCGCCACTCACGAAGGCTGGAGAAAACGAAGCGATGGAAGCAGATTCTGGGGCAGCATAACCATTACCGCAGTGCACGACGACGACGGGGCCGTTATCGGATACTGCAAAGTGACCCGCGACCTGACGGACAAAAAGATGGCGGAAGACCAGTTACGGATGAGTGAAGAACGCTATCATCAGATGGTGGCGGAGGTGCAGGACTATGCCATCATACTCCTCAACAAACAAGGCTTTATCGAAAACTGGAACGCCGGGGCCGAAAAAATTAAGGGATATAGGGCCGAGGACATTATTGGCAAACACTTTGAAATATTTTATCCCACCGCCGACCGCGAAAGCGGGCTGCCTATGAGGCTGCTTCATGTAGCAAGAACTTCGGGAAGAGCCACACATGAGGGCTGGCGCGTGCGGAAAGATGGAAGCCGCTTTTGGGGAAGTATCACCATTACCGCACTTCATGGAAAAGACGGAACCGTGATCGGATTTACTAAGGTGACCCGCGACCTGACGGAGAAAAAATTAGCCGAAGACAAACTGGCCGCATATACCAGCGAACTGGAAATACAGAACAGGGAGCTTGAGCAGTTTGCATTTGTAGCTTCTCACGACCTTCAGGAACCCCTTCGGAAAATTCGCACATTCGCAGAGTTGATCCGGGAGAATTTTAACGACGAGGCACTTGCCAAAAACTATTTTGTCCGTCTCGAGACCGCTGCCAGGCGCATGTCAGAGCTCATCCGCTCGCTGCTTAACTTTAGCAGGCTTACCAGAGAGACCACCCATTTTGAAGACGTGGACCTTAACGAAATATTGCAGGATGCGAAACAGGATTTTGAACTGCTGATAGAAGAACGCCATGCGCAGATCATCAGCGGCCCACTGCCCTACGTGTCGGGGAACCGTCTGCAGCTCGGTCAGCTTTTCTCCAATCTGATCAGCAACTCCATTAAATTCTGCCAAACCGATCCGGTCATCCGCATTACGGCAACAACAGTAAACGGAAACGAGATAACGGACGCTGCCCCCGGAGTGGACGACAAGCAATTTTTCAAACTCACCTTTAGCGACAACGGAATTGGGTTTGAAGAGCAATACAAGCAACTGATCTTCTCACTTTTTCAAAGGCTCCACGGCAAACACGAATATGCCGGCACCGGCATCGGCCTTGCACTTTGTCGCAAAATAGTCGAAAACCACAACGGATATATCGACGCCAGCAGTCGGCCGGGACAAGGTGCGGTGTTCAACATTTTTCTACCCTGCCGGCAATAGACTGGAAGCGAATAAGGTGTAAAACCAGGGCAGGTTTATGGAAACTGGATGCGCCAACGTCTGATCGAAAACAAAATCATCATGCGCCGGTTCTTGTTACTGATTGTAGTCTGCTCGTGGTGCGGACATAGCTTTGCAGCCAAAGGCAACTTTTTCCAATTGCTTGCGCAGGCCGCGCTTGGCCTTACCAGTCAAAAAGTAACCTACGACCCCTCTTATTTCAAACTCAAATATCCCATGGGTGATGTACCCGCCGACAAAGGGGTCTGCACCGACGTAGTGATCCGTGCCTATCGTCGCATGGGTACGGATCTTCAGCAACTTGTACACGAAGACATGCAGCGGCATTTTTCTATGTATCCGGGCATTTGGGGCTCCAAGACCACAGACAAGAATATAGATCACAGGCGCGTGCCCAACCTGATGGTTTTCTTAAAACGTGAGGGAGCAGCACTGACGGTTTCGCACCAGGCCACTGACTATCAGCCCGGCGATCTTGTATGCTGGGACCTCGGCAACGGGGTGACGCATATAGGAATCGTCTCCGGGAAAATGGCAGCAGGTGGCAGATATGGCATTGTCCACAACATTGGCGCAGGACAGGTATGGGAAGATTGCTTGTTCCACTGGAAAATAATCGGCCACTACCGTTACCAGCCCCGATGAAAGAGACGCTTCTATGCTGACGGCCCCCTGCCCGGATCAGCTTTTCGATAAAAAAACAATTCGCCGGATTGATACCAGCGAATTGCAAAACTGACAGACTACTTTGGATTAAGGAGTGAGCACTACTTTCACACAATCGTCTTCCTTCTTTTTGAATATTTCATAACCATGTGCTGCCTCGGAAAGCGGCAATCTATGGGAGATAATATCGTTGAGTACCACCTTGCCCTCCAGCGTCAGGTCAAAAAGTTGATCGATATATTTCTGAACAGGAGCCTGACCAAACTGCACGCGGATGGCCTTATCAAAAAGTCTATGAACGGGAAAGTTGTCGTAAGGGCTACCATATACACCGATCACAGAAACCCGGCCACCCCGACGCACCGCCTCGAAACAATTTTCCATCACCTTCGATGTTCCTTTTTCTACGTTCAGAACAGCCTTTATTTTATCGCGGACCGATCGGCTTGCTTCCATGCCTACAGCATCTACGCATACGTCAGCACCCCGTCCATCCGTCATCTCGTATATTTTTTCGATCAGGTCGTCATCATGCGCATCCAGCGTTTCTACGGCATTAACCTTAGCTGCTCTTTGCAAACGATAAGCCTGCCGGTCTATGGCTATTACCCGCCCGGCTCCCCGCAGCCATGCGGCCTTCTGCGCCATCAGCCCAACAGGACCAGACCCAAAGATGACCACAGTCTCTCCTCCTTTCACTTCGGCCCAATCTATAGCTGTCCATCCGGTCGGAAAAATGTCGGTGAGAAAAAGCACCTGCTCGTCGGTCACACCCTCGGGAACAACGCGCGGACCGAAGTTGGCAAAGGGCACGCGCACATACTCGGCCTGACCTCCGGCATAACCGCCATAGAGATCGGTATAGCCATAAAGACCGCCGCCCTTACCTTTCAACAAATCGCCCTGAGGGCCGTAATGTTCGGGATTGGAATTTTCGCAGTGTGTGGGTAACTGATGATTGCAAAAAAAGCAATGACCACAGGCTACAGGGAAAGGCACCACTACCCGATCTCCTTTTTTAACCCGATGTACCGCCCGGCCCGTCTCTTCCACTACGCCCATAAATTCATGTCCGAGCACCTGATCCTTAAACTGAGGGAAAAATCCATCGTAAATATGCAGGTCTGATCCGCAAATAGCTGTCGAGGTTACCTTGACGATAATATCCTCCTCATGCTCCACCCTGGGATCACCCACCCGATCTACACTGACGTCTCCTACTTTGTGAAATACTGCTGCTTTCATAATGATTGATTTTTTAAGGTTTAATAAAAAACACGTTTGGGATTCGGCCCTTCTGTTGGAGGACCGCTGAAAGAAAACTTCTTCCTGAAGAGAATGCTTTACCCCTGATTCAGGCGCTCCACCGCTTCGTCGAGATCAATGCCTTCGCCAATCACCGGTCGGAACAAATCACCGGTTTCCTTTAGCCGGGCTATAGCATTGTAAATGGTGAAGTCGGATATTTTAAGCCCTTTTTTCACCTCATCCCAGTGCAAGGGCATAGACACAGTCGCCCCCGGTTTTGGACGCACAGAGTACGGGGCTGCAAGTGTTGCCTGGGGCCTATTCTGGAGAAAATCGATATACATTTTTCCACCCCGCTTTTTTGTAAGTCTTTCGATGGTGGTATATCGGGGCAATTCACGATGTACCCGTGTGGCAACGGTCCGGGCAAATTCTTTGGATGCTTCGTATTCATACCTGGCACCCAACGGTATGTATATATGCAAGCCGGTTGAGCCGGAAGTTTTACAATACGAAGGCACTCCGATGCTCTTGAGAAGATCGTGTGTGACTCTTGCACATTCTATTACCTGGTCGAAAGTATTTTTGTCCGGATCGAGGTCCAGCACACACCAGTCAGGATTTTCCGGTGTGGCTATTCTGCTGCTCCAGGGGTTCATCTCAATGCTGGCCAGGTTGGCCATATACAAAAGGTCGGCCTCCGTTTTGCATACCAGAAAGTGCCGGTCGCGCTTATCCGCCTGGCTATGATAGCAATAGGTCTCCATCCAGTCCGGCACCTTACCGGTCATGTCTTTTTGATAAAAACTCTTGCCGGAAATACCATTAGGAAAGCGATTTAGAGACATGGGCCGGTCTACAAGGTAGGGAAGGATAAATGGGGCAACCTGATAATAATAATTCAGCAAATCGCGCTTGGTACCCTCAGTCTCCGGCCAGAATATCTTGTTTAGATTCGTAAACTTCATTTTGTGGCCCAGCACCGTCTTCACCTGTGTGTCTTCCGTGGGATTGAGCAGCGTTTTTCGGGCTGAAGCAGGCGCTTGCCTGATGCCAGTCAGATTTCGTGCTGCCGCCTCCGCATCTTGTTCTCTTTCCAGCACCACATCTTTTGCAGCTTTGTCATTTCTTAGTCCTTTGAATGAGGGATGACGCATGACGCCGTCGGTAGTTATCTCCGTAAAGTGAACTTCACAAACCAGTTGAGGCTTCAGCCAGGTGGCCTTTGCCTCCGGTGGCTGCGGTCGAAACCGGCTGGGTTTGTTGATATCGGGCACGAGGCTGAAAGGAGACTTTTCGATGATCAGCGGCTTGCAGAGCGCCAGAATTTCCTTCTGCGTTTTGACGCTGAAACCCGTGCCGACCTTTCCGGTGTACACAAATTTTTTGCCTTCGTACACGCCCACCAGTAGTGAGCTGAACGGCTTGGGACTATCCTCATTCCTGGTAAAACCACCGATCACAACTTCCTGACTTTTATTAGCCTTAATCTTCAGCCAGTCGCCCGACCGGGAATCTATGCGATAGGGGCTATCCTGCTGCTTCGCCATAATTCCTTCCAGGCCCATTTGCCGGGCTGAGTTTAGAAAATCTTGTCCTGAGGTACGAAACCCCTCGCTGATCCGGATATTTTCCTGTCCGGCAATGAGCTTCCCCAGCAATTCCTTTCTTTGGACCAGCGGCAGGGTGGTTACGTCTCTGCCCTCGTACCAAAGCAGGTCGAATACATAATAGACAAGCATACCGTCGGCTTCGCTCCGCCAGTTTTGTAAAGCACCAAAATCGGCCTTCCCATTGGCTTTTATCGTCACAATCTCGCCATCGAGAACAGCATTAAGCTTCAGCGCCGACAGCGCCTCATGAATTGGATAGAACTTCTCGTCGAAGGACTTGTTATTGCGTGATCTGATGGCCACCTTCCCTTTATTCATATAGGCAAGAGCCCGGTAACCGTCCCATTTCACTTCATAGATCCAGTTGTCGCCTTCGGGCACCTGCTTCACCAAAGTAGCCAGCATGGGTTGCGGAATGGAATCAAAAAACTTCTTTTTCGCGACGCCTTTCAGTAAGCTTTCGGGATCGGGAGAACCTATACCTGCTGGAGTCGTTGTGGCCGATTTACCTGAAGTGCGGCCTGCGGTTTGCCCTGGCTTTCCGTAAATTTCTTCGGGAGCTTTTTCCATTTCTTCAACCGTCTTTCCGGACAATACAGAGTAGTCTTCCCGAAGTACGTCGGCGGTACTCGCACAGCCGTCTTTCAACTTCATCAGCAGCCAGCCCTGTTGTCCGCGGGCGGGCGCCTTCACCAACGCAAATTTCCCTTTTAATTTTTTTCCGTACAGGCGAAATTTTAGTTTTCCGTTTCGGAGACCTTTCTGAAGAATTTTTTGTTGTTCGTCCCGATCTGCTGCTGCATCGTCAGGCTCAAAGGTTCCTTCGTCCCAAACAATGACCGTACCTCCACCGTATTGCCCCTTCGGAATTGCCCCCTCAAAACTTCGGTAATCATAGGGATGATCTTCTACCATCATGGCAAGTCGCTTTACAGCGGGATTGAGCGAGGGCCCTTTAGGAACGGCCCAGCTTTTCAATACACCATTCACCTCCAGACGAAAATCGTAATGAAGATGCGAGGCTGCATGTTTCTGCACTACAAAACGCAGGGCATCGTTCCCCGGCTTTCCGCCGAAGGGCTCTGGCGTGTCCTGGGCAGACCGCTTCTGTTTATATCGGGCAAGGCTCATATTGCCAACCCTTAAAAGCTTGTGCCACAAAACGACTAAAGACAGCGGAGACGGGGAACAAAATTTATATCAGCATAGACGGCAGAAACAAAAAATGACATGGATCATGAACAGGGCCATAGCGGAATGGGCCATCGTGGAGTAAGCAGACCGCAGATGCATAATGAAGCGGCCGACGGTAAAGCAATGAAGATGTCTGAAAAGGACCGAATGGAGATGCTGGAAGCACATCATGCACAGACGCTTTGGATCTACTGGACTCTGGTATTGCTTGGTGCATGGTTGCTGATATTCCCGCTTACGTTTGGTTACAACACGGGCATTGTGCAGCCCTCGGGCGGACGGCAACTCTGGTTGTCGCTGCAGGATCGGATCATGTTGATGAAATGGAGCGATATTTTGAGCGGGGCGGCATTGATGTTCTTCGGCTGGCGCTGTCTGCGACCTAACCGCCCGGTCAGCCGCTGGATTTGCTGTTTTATCGGCATTTGGATCACGGTGGCCCCGGTGCTGTTTTGGTCGCCTACGGCAGCAGGCTACGTGAGCGACACCCTGGTGGGCATGCTGGTCATCTCGCTTTCTATCCTCATTCCCGGCATGCCGGGCATGCTACTCTACATGAAAATGGGAGGAACGCTTCCCCTGGGGTGGACCTACAATCCATCGTCGTGGCCGCAGCGTTGGATTATGATTGTCACTGGCTTTCTGGGCTTTGTGGTGTCGCGTTACCTGGCGGCTTATCAACTCGGATACCTCACCGCCGTGTGGGATCCTGTTTTCGGAGTAAGCAGCGAACAAGTGCTTAACTCCGGCATGTCACAATCTTTGTTTGTATCGGATGCCGGTCTCGGTGCTATCGCCTACACATTCGAGTTCCTGATGGGCTTTATGGGCAGTCCTGCACGCTGGCGCACCATGCCCTGGATGGTGGCCTTCTTCGGCATCCTTGTCATACCCCTTGGACTTGTTCATATATTTCTGGTCATTTCACAGCCCTTGACGGTGGGAGCATGGTGCCTGTTTTGCATTGCAGCGGCCGCCATCATGCTACCCATGATTCCTCTTGAGGCCGATGAAGTAGTAGCGATGGGACAGCATATGGTGCAGGCTTCACGGCGAGGCGAAAAACTGTGGGATGTATTCTGGAAAGGAGGCACGGCGGCCACAGAAGAAGACGACAGTCGTACCCCGGACCTCAAACATCTGCCGGACAATCCCGCTGCCGTCACGAGGGCATCAGTTTGGGGTATGAGTGCCCCGGCAACGCTGATCCTTGCTACGGCACTGGGAATGCTGGTCGTCGTTTTACCGGCATGGTTTGGCCTGCCGGTGAAAGACCCGATATCCGATGTTTTTCATCTTTGCGGCTCCCTTGTGGTGGTATGTTCGGTGATTGCCATGGGCGAGGTAGTCCGGGCCATCAGGTGGATCAACCTTGCGCTGGGCGCCTGCATTGCCCTGCTCCCCTGGACTATGGACGCTCAAAGTCTCACGCTGAAAATATGTGCTCTGTTTGCCGGTATTTTAATTGCCCTGGTATCCATACCCAAAGGAAAAATTACGCAGCAATACGGTAGCTGGCAGCGGTTTATACTGTAGAGAAACGAACTATTGCCGTCAGGCCCCTCGCACCAACCCCTGCCTACCCGCGGGAATAGACACGGCTTACCACCCATTTTCGGGATTTTCCGATAAAAAAATTCTTGTCAATTTTGAAGGTTAATGGAGTAAGTCCATTTAAAACCACTGTTTATAAACATTCTAAACATTATCAAAATGCGCTTTAGAACAATTTGGCTATTCTTACTCCTGGCACTGCCCTTTACCTTGCAGGCTCAGGACGTAAGGGAGGTGCTGGTACGCTATGAAAAGGGCAACAGGCCGGCGCTGCAGGCTGACTACAACCTACCTGCCGATCAGATGATGGCGGCTCTCGATGAACACCTGATGCGCAAAAGCCCGCGTTATCGAAACAACGCGCATGATTTTACCGTTTATGAAACCATCATCTGGAATGAAGTATCGATGGAACGCCTGAATGTGCATGTGCGTATTGAGGGCAAAAGCGGTTATAGCACACTGACCATCCTGCTTTCGAAAGGAAACAATTTCATCTCCTACAACTCCGACCCCGGCAAGATTCAGAACCTGAAAAATTTCTTCGCCCGCTTTGAAGCCATCGTGTCGCTTTATGATCTGCGTAAACGTGTAGAAGCGCAGGAAGCTATGGTAAAGAAAGCCGAACAGATGTATGAGAAAAGCCAGGAAAATGTAAACGCTTTGCTCAGGGAAAAAGAAGAACTGGAAGCAGACCTTCGCGATGGATTTGACGATCAGAAAAACAAAGAAACACTATTGGATCTGGAAAGGCAGAAACTTGCATTGCTCCGTCAACAATTGCCGGGCGGCGCATACAGTACTAAGGCTACAAGCCCGCCGGGAGCCCAGTGAGGCTCGACGATAGCTTTTTGTTTCTTAACCACTCAAAGCCTGCCACGTTGAGCAGCAACAGCAACATGCCGTAGAAAACATCTTCCAGGGGTATTGTCAGAAAACGGATTCCCAGATGCTCTGCGTCATTGTACCAAACAACGGTGCGGCCAAAGAAGCTGCCGGTGAGAACGCCATTGGATAAGACAAAGGGAATCAGGATGAAGGCATAGCTGCATAGAAAGCGCGGTAACCAAGCCACATTTTTTGCAACAAAAAAGATAAGAGCAACCGCCAACAACAAAAAGGTTAGCCCCGTGTAGAGACGGTTATGGTTCAAGGCCGCTGCCAACAGAAGGACGCAGGCCAGCAATGCTGTGAACCCTCTTGATACCCGCTTCAGAAAGTCGTACCTGAAAATCAATCCAAAAACATAAAAAGTAAAAGTGCCGGCAAAGGGAATGCATAAAAAAAAGAGGTACTCCTCCAAAGGCATGCCGGCAAAAAAGCGACCTGTGGTATATGCCGCATTGAATCCCCACACGCCCAGATGAGTGAACCAGGCGTCCCAAACCAGAAATGCAAGTGCGATGACCAGACCCGGCAATAAAAAAAACCGCCACTGTTTGTAAAACTGATAGCGCGGACAAAAGGAAAGCAGAAGCGGCGCCGCCAGACAACCGATATCTACAGCCAGGTAAGTGTAGGCCGGAGGGATCATGAATTGCCGGCTCTTTTTGCCTCACGAAAATATTTCAGTGGAACCCAAAGCATTCCAAAACATTCGCCATGCTCCTTCCCGATGTGCTTGTGATGCACTTTATGGGCTTTGCGCAGCGCTCTGAAATAAAAATGTCTGGCGCGGCGAAACCAGCGTATGCGTTGATGAATGAACACATCATGAACCAGGAAATAAGCGGTGCCATAGAGAGTAATACCCGTGGCAACAAAGAGTAGAATGCGCCATTGCGGTAGAAGGGTTCCCAGCAAAAATACGATGACTGACAAACTACCGAACACCACAAAAAAATAATCATTCTTTTCGAACCAGCCCCTGTGTGTGGGGTCATGATGATCTGCATGCCATACCCAAAGCCAGCCGTGCATCACATACTTGTGCAACCACCAGGTGAAGCCCTCCATGAGGCAAAACACCAAAGGAATAATCGCGAAATACAACAACATCTTCATCAGCTTCAATTTTTCCCTGGTCTAAAACATGCGCAGGCTGTTCTTAAGATAACTATAAGCCAGCAAATTCATTTTTTGATAGTCGGGTATGCGCACCCTGCTCTGCAAAATTGCCGCCGGCGGAATGGATTTGATCTTGTCAAACAGCTTGCGGTAATAGATATAAGCAGTGTACACGCCAAAACGAGATGAAGCTGGCAATCTTTTGATCCCTTGCAAAGCCTCGTCAAAATCGCGCTCTATCTCTTGTTCTATACATTTCTTATCCTCGGCGCTAAACCGCTGCATGTCCACACCGGGAAAATAGACCCGCCCAAGCACCAAATGATCGTCTCGGAGATCGCGGAGAAAATTAACCTTCTGGAATGCCGCACCCAAACGCATCGCTGGCTCCTTGAGCGTATCATAGAGCGAACGATTGCCCTGAGCAAACACCCGCAGACACATTAGCCCCACAACCTGAGCGGAACCCAAAATGTATTGCTCATAGCTTGGCAAGGAATGGCTTTGCTTGTCCAGATCCATTTCCATACTCGCAAAAAAACAGTCGATGAGCTCCTGCTCTATTCCATATTGCCGAACCGTATGCTGGAACGCATTCAGCACAGGATTGAGGCTGATGCCCTCTGCTATGGCGCGATCGGTGGCCGACCTAAACTCCGAAAGTAAACCTCGCTGATCGTAGCCCTGAAAACTATCCACGATTTCATCGGCGAGCCGTACAAACCCGTAAATGGCGTAAATAGGAACATGCATTTTTTTATTCAGACAAAAAATCCCGAGCGAAAAGCTGGTGCTGTAACGCCGCGTGATTTGCTTGCTGGTGCACATGGAAATTTCATCGAATAGCGCCTTCATACCTGGATGCTTTTTTTAGATGGTGGATCATTTGTTTTGCTGCAAGTTCGCCGGAGATCACCGCGGGGGGCAGCCCCGGGCCCGGAACGGTAAGCTGACCGGAATAAAAAAGATTGCTGATTTTTCGATTGCGCAGGGAAGGCTTCATAAAAGCCGTTTGTCGAAGCGTATTGGCCAGACCATAGGCATTGCCTTTATAAGCATGATAGTCCGATACAAAATTGTCTATGCCATAAGAATGCTGCACCACCAGATGGTCGCGTATGGTACAGCCTGCAAACTTTTCCAGTCGTTCCATCACTTTGTCGAAGTAGCTGCGGCGAAGGGCTTCGTTATCCTCAAGGCCCGGGGCCAGCGGTATCAGTACAAAAAGGTTTTCCATGCCCTCGGGTGCCACAGCCCTGTCGGTACGTGATGGGCAACAGACATAGAAAAGCGGATCGCGCGGCCACTGTGGCTGATGATAAATATCGCGCGCATGCTGTTCGAAATCTGTATCAAAAAACAAATTATGATGCTGCAGGCGCGGCAACTTCTGCGACACGCCCAGATAAAATAAGAGACAGGAGGGCGCCAATGTTTTTTGCTGCCAATAGCGTTGGCTGTAGTTTCGATAGGACGGCTCAAGCAAACACTGCTCCACATGATGATAATCGGCGGCGGCAATGACGCCCTGCGAAGGATAAAGCGTACCATTGGCCTCCACACCAACGGCCTTCCCTCCCGCTACCGCAATCTTGTCCACAGGCATACCCGGCTGAAGGGAAACACCCAACTCTACCGCCAGAGATGCGATAGCCTCAACCAATTTATGCATGCCGCCCATCGGATAAAAGGTTCCCTGCGTTAGCGCAGCATGGTTCATCAGCGTGTAGAGTGCCGGAATCTGATCGGGCATGGCACCGAGAAACAACACCGGAAACTCGAGCAGTGCGATCAGTGCGGGATCCTTGAAGGCACTGCGCACAGAGCTGCGTACCGACCTGAACACATCCATCCGCAACAGTGATCGTAGCACCGCAGGTGTAACATACTCCAGCGGAGAATATGCCGGACGCCTCACCAACTCTTGCATGCCTATGCTGTATTTTTCAGCGGCCTCACCAAGAAATTTCCTGAGCCGGACACTGCTGCCTTTTTCGCGACTTTCAAAAACCGCATAAAGAGATTGGATATCGGCCGGTACGGGCAAGAGATCGCCACCCTTCAATATGATCTGAAAACCAGGGTCGAGCCGCACAAGATCAAAATAGTCACTTGCAGAACGACCGAAGGCGTTAAAAAACGACTCAAAGACATCCGGCATCCAATACCAGCTCGGACCCATGTCGAACAGAAAACCCTGGTCGGCAAACACCCTTGCTCTGCCGCCAAGGGAAGAATTTTTTTCGAACACAGTGACAGGCAAGCCGCGATCTGCCAGATAGCAGGAGGCTACGAGACCTGAAATACCTGCTCCGATCACTGAAACTTCTCTCATGGCTGATAATGGATGCATCCGGGACTTATAAACAGGCAGCACGATGAATTGTTCGGACGGGGAGCAAAAAAGTACCTCTGTAATGATGATCACCAAGACCAGAGAAGGGAGATCATAGCTTTGCAGCAAACTATTGCCGGGAAATGAAGGAACCAAAAACATCTGCGGGAAGGAACATGGCGCAGTGGCTGCGAAAAAATGGGTTTAACGTACTGATGGTTGGCCTCATCGCCCTGTTATGGCTGGTGCCTTCTTCTAAAGCTTACCTGATCCGTGGCCTGATGCGACTGGGATTTTTCAGACCAAAGATAGAAACCGTTGAAGCTGGTTCGCGCGCGGTTGTTCCGGCTGATGATGTGCTGTTTGAACGGGAAGACGGCAAGAAGGTTCGACTTAGCGAGCTCCGCGGCAAAGTAGTTTTCCTCAATTTTTGGGCGACATGGTGTCCGCCCTGTATTGCCGAAATGCCCGGAATAAACGACTTGTATCAGGATCTCAATAAACTGCCCGATCTGGTCTTTATACTTGTAGATGCCGATGGCGATCTAACGAAGTCCCGCCGGTTTCTTACAACCCATCAGTATCATTTACCACTGTATCAACTGAACTCCGAAATACCCGCAACCCTCTTCTCCGGCACGCTTCCAACCACAGTTGTGATCAACAAACAGGGGCAGATCGTCTTTAGGGAAACAGGGGCAGCCGCTTATCACAGCGAAGACTTCGTAAACCAGCTCAGGCAACTGGCCACACAACCGTAGCGCCACTTTCCGGAAGCGCTCTATTAAGTTATCGTTATATATCCGCCTCATGCTCAGTCAGTGTTGTCAGGTACAATAGCTTTGCTGATGTCTATGGGTTCCATCAAAGATCTGTTCCGTCCAAGCAGCAAGAAATTCTACATACTTTTTGACGATGTAGCAGAAAACCTCCTGCATATGGAACAGGCATTTTACCCCTTTCTCTACGAAAACGACCTAAATCTTGCGAAAGCAGCCTTGAAAACCATAGAAGACCTGGAACATGCCAACGACATTACCACACACAAGTTGATCATTGAACTGGGCAAGAATTTTATCACGCCCTTCGACAGGGAAGACATTCACTATCTTGCTTCTACCCTCGATGACATTGCCGATTATATGTACGCCTTGGTAAAGCAGCGCATCATTTACCAGATAGCAACGGTTCCCCGGGCCACGCAGCAGGTGGCTGAACGGTTTAGAAAAGTGATTAAACTGCTGCACGAAATACTTGACAGCCTCACTACGAAAGACCTATTGTTGCTTGCGGTCATGAGCAAAGAAATTAAAGACCTGCTACACACTTCCGACAAGATCATAGATAACGCAACGGCCGATTTGCTCAATGGCAAACCCAATCCTATTGAAACCATAAAGCTGGTGGATCATTTCAAGACAGTGCAATTGCTGCTCGATAAATGCGGCGACGCTGTGCATGTCATTGATGCTATAATCGTAAAATACAGTTAGAACTCCCTGACCGCGCCGGCAATTCCTGAAGCGGAAAAATACCCCGGTGAAGAAGACCTTGAGACCGTCTGCATCATGATCGCTACTACCTCCGCTGTGCAATCCGGAAAGTTGACCATTACCACTGTTCCTTCCCCTATCCAGGCCGCGATCAGATCATAATGTTCTTGATCGAGATGGGGCACTACCGGCACACCCAGGCTTTGTAAAGCAGCGGCATTACACTGTTGTTCATACTGCAGATGCATCGGTACAACCATTAATTTTTTACCCAGAAAAAGCGCCTCGGCGGGCCCTTCGAAGCCGGCGCCACAGAGCACGCCTGCAGCCATGGCCATGCTGTTGAGAAAAGCTACATTGTCGATGGGATGTATCGTTACGTTAGCCGCCGCATACGATTGCTTGCTGTGCCTGGAAAACACCTGCCACTGCACCTGCGGAAATCTGGAAAGATAGTCTACCAGAAATTTGTCGTCATACGCAGGCAGATATACAGTGTAATGCCGCCCCTTCTCAGGACGCAGCGCGCGCACTTCCCGCCGTATGACCGGCGTAAACACATGGGTACCATAGGCAGCGAAATGAAAGCCAAAAGCTGTGTTGACCGGTGCATAGTAGCGCAGCACCCACGCGCCGAGCCAATCGCCTTTTTGCGGTCGCGGAGCGGCGGGGTGCAAGACAGCAGACTGATGACTGAGGCCCACGCAGGGCACTTTGCGCAGCTTGCAAGCCCAGGCGGTTACCGGTTCAAAGTCATTGACGACAAGATCGTAATCTTCGACAGGTATCCTGTAAACATCGCGCAGAAGCTGGAACAGATTGACCGAACGCAAGGTGCGCCAAAAGGATACCCCGCCCTTTTTCCCAAAGATGAAGCTCATGCCGTAAAGCCGATACTTTACCGGAAAAGATACGGTTACATCGGCCTGTATGCCGCTGATGAGCACATCCACCGATCCGTACGTACAGAGTTCGGGGTACACATCGCGTGCACGGCTGAGGTGTCCGTTGCCTGTACCCTGTATTGCAAAAAGTATTTTCACCGCAAGTATATCAGGCAGCTTCAGTATTGGGTGAAATTCCGCTGGCGGGCAAGGGCGCAGGCTGCATTTGCAACTCGCGCAGCAAACTCGCCATCATCGCCTTTGGTTTCGCGGTCTTCTTTTTCGGCTTGTCGATTTCGATCGACTGAGCTACGCTGTCGTCGGCATAGCGGTAGATGCTCCATTGATGATCGTGATACTCGAGCGCCGTAAGGTTCTCGATCCAGTCGCCGGAATTCATGTACACTACCGAGCCCGAAGAATTACTGACCGTCTTGATTTCCGGATGATGGATATGACCGCAGACCACGAAATCGTATTTGTTTTCTATAGCAATGTCGCAGACTGTAGATTCAAAACTGTTGATAAATTTCACAGCGCCCTTTACGCTGTTCTTTACCCTTTTTGAAAGCGAAATTTTCCCTCTGCCCATTTTCTCCGAGCAGAAATTAACCAGCCTGTTGATGAGGATGAGCAGATCGTACCCAACTGCACCAAGCCTTGCCAACCATTTGCTATGCTGCATCACCACATCGAAAACATCTCCATGAAAAATCCAGACCTTCTGCCCGTCTATTTTAAGCGAAAGTTTATTGGTGATCTTTAATGACCCCATACGGAAGCCCCGGAACTTACGCAGCATCTCGTCGTGGTTTCCCGGAAGGTAATACACCGGTATCTCCCGCGCCATAAAGCTGAGCAACTGCTTAACGACCATCATATGGGTGGCAGGCCAATAGCGTTTGGAGAACTGCCAGATGTCAATGATATCCCCATTAAGCACCACTGCTTTGGGCTTAATGCTCCGGAGATAGCGAAGCAGTTCTACTGCATGGCATCCGTAAGTACCCAAATGAATATCTGAAATCACCACCACATCAACTTCCCTTTTTGCCATATCTGAGCTTGCCGCCTGTTTGGTTAAGCAAAGAGAAGCAGAGCAGATGATGCAGAGATTATGCCTGCTTTATCTAAACATGATGATAAGATGAATGGAATATTAAGTAAAACAAACATCCCGGAAGGCTAGCTGCGTTCCGGGATGTAATCATACGGCGAGGAACGTGTTTACCAGAGGCGCACCCGCATACTGTCGGGCAGGTACATTTTATCTCCTGGCTTCACACCAAAGGCTTCATAAAATTCGGGCACATTGGGCATAGGGCCGTTTACCCGGAACTTTGCCGGCGAATGGACATCGGTCATCAACTGACTCGCCATCTGCTCCTGCCTGATATTGTACATCCAGCCGAGCGCATAGCCGAGAAAGAAACGCTGTAACGGCGTAAGCCCGCTGATTTTTTCGTTCTTCTTGTAGGTATCAGTTTTCTTAAAGGCATCGAGCCCGATCAGTATGCCTCCGAGATCGGCAAGATTCTCGCCAAGGGTTTGGCCACCTCTGATGTGTGCCGTATCTACCACCACCATGTTGTTGAACTGGCTGACCAGCACTTTAGCGCGCTTGTTGAATTCGTCTTCGTCCTTGCTCGTCCACCAGTTCTGGAGATTTCCGTTCTCGTCATATTGCCGGCCTTCATCGTCAAATCCGTGAGTAATCTCGTGGCCTACTGTCGATGCTGCTGCATAACCATATACCAGGGCATCATCGAGTTCTTCATCCCGGTAACCCGGTACGGTGAAAATGCCCGCAGGAAGTACGATTTCGTTGTTGGAAGGATTGTAATAAGCATTGTAGGTCTGTGGGGTCATGTCCCATTCATCACGATCTACGGGTTTGCCCAGTTTGTTCAACTGGTATTGGTTCCACCATTCATTGGCTCTTACCATATTCAGCACGTAGGGTCCCCGGTCTATTTTCAGGCCTGAAAAATCTTTCCATTTATCAGGATAGCCCACTTTTTTTCTGATACCCGCCAGCTTGCGCAGGGCCTTCTGCCTGGTGCTATCGCTCATCCAGTCCAGCTTCTCGATGCGCTCGCGATAGGCATTCCTTACGTTTTCGACAATATCCTCATACCGCTTTTTTGCAGTGGCATCAAAATATTCTTTGGCAAACAACTGTCCCAAAGCCTCGCCCATTGCATCCTCCTCTGCGTCTATCACCCTTTTCCAGCGGGGCTTTTGCGCTTCCGCACCCCGTATCCTTTTACTGTAAAAATCAAAGCTGGCGGTCACTACTTCCTGGTTCAGATAAGGCGCAAAAGAGCGCAGCAGATGAAAGGACATATAGTCTTTCAGTGTCTGCAGATCGGTGCCGGCTATCAGTTTTCCAAGCGCGGTGTAAAACTCCGGCTGTCCTACGATCACCGTATCCACGCCCTGGGCACCCATTTGTTTGATCTGCTCCGTCCAGTTCACTTCTGGCGACAACTTATTTAAGGCTGCCACCGACATCCTGTTGTAGTTTTTGTACGGATCGCGCAGGGCTTCCAGCGTTCTTGAATTCTTTGCCAGAGCGGTTTCAAACTTAATAATCCCATCCGCTTTTGCCCGGGCGGCAGAGGTATCATAGCCCAAAAATCCGAGCATCTGAGCTACATAGGCCGGGTATGCCTCGCGAATCTTTCGGGTACGATCGTCGGTATTAAAATAATAATCGCGACCAGGCATTCCCAGTCCACCCTGATATAAGGTGTAAACCATTTCCGTACTGTTCTTTGCATCCTGCGTTACAAAGTCGCCGAAGAAAACGCCGACACCCAGCGTGTGCAAATGCGCTGCGGTGCGCATCAGGCCCGCGACATCTTGTGCCCCACTGATGCGGTCGAATTCGTCTTTAAGCGGTTGTATTCCCAGCTTCTCTATCGAGGCCGTGTCCATGCCGCTATACCAGAAATCGCCAATTTGCTGATCGGTTCCGGCAGTCGCCTTCTTTTGTGCTGCCTCCTCATTGATCTTGCGCAGCCGCTCATAGAGCTCCGCCTGCACCAATTGACCAATGCCCCAACTCGTTTGGTCGGCAGGTATCTTATTGGCACTCAGCCAGGCTCCTTCTGCATACTGAAAAAAGTCTGCTGCGGGACTTACCGTAGTATCGAGGTTGGCCCGCAGGATATCGCTATGTTGCTCAGTCTTTGCCGTATCCGACGGTTGGCAGGAGGCCAGCGTGGCGATAACTGCTGCACCGGCTACAATATTCTTGTACATGTGTGTGAATTATAAAGTGTGAAATTAGGTTGTTTTAGAAAGTTTATTCGGGTTTTACGGGGTTATAAAACGGGGGAATTGCCATACAAAAAAGTGCGGCGAACCCGCACCTTTCTCATCGTACAGAATATTCTGTCGTTCTACCAGGACTTTCCTGGTGACATCGGCACCCGCCTGATTGACTTCAATCCAATAAGCTCCTGCGGGCAAGGCGTGCAGGTCAAAGTAACCGATAGTGCTGCCCTGATAATTGATCGTGGAAGAAATTTTTCTGCCGTACCTATCCGCCGTGCAAATATTCGACTCACTATTGTGCTACTCAACTAATTCACACCAAAATTCCCCCGGCACGTTATTATGATGACGATAATTTTGGGCATGCAATTCAAAAGTCTGCAGCATACCACCCTGGCGGAAATAACTGAAACATTTAATGACGCATTCTCTGCATACGAAATACCCATGCAGCATACCGAAGAAAGCCTGCGGCGAAAACTAGAGATCGAGGATATAGACCTGCAACTTTCAGTGGGCGCCTTCGACGGAGACCAGCTTGGCGGCTTTATTTTTTTCGGCATAGACCGCAATCTGAACGGGAGGGTGACCGCATGGGACGGAGGTACGGGGGTACGAGCAGCCTACCGGGGAAGACAGATCACACAAAAGCTTTTCGGATTTGCACTGCCCCTGTTGCGGAAGCAAGGCGTACAATGCATATTGCTCGAAGTATTAGAAAACAACAGCACAGCACGAAACATTTATTCCGGCTTAGGGTTCAGCCTACTAAGGCGGCTCAATGCCTATAAAGGAAATATCTTGAGCACAAAAAATATCCCTTTTCAAATTGAAAACCTGACCGGGGCAGACGAAACCTTGGAGCATGCGCTTGGTGACTTTTTGCCGGCCTGGCAGCAAAGCCACAAACGAATCCAAAATGCTGGCGAAGCTGTACAAACTATTGGGATCGTGGATGATGCCTATCAGCCCATTGCCTATGCACGGTTTCGTCCTGAAGACGGACGTGTGTTACAATTTGCGGTCCATCCCGCACACCGGCGGAAAGGTATGGGCACAGCGATTTTTACACACATCGCCGCCCGGGTAGCCGGACCCGTTTCGGTGGTCAATGTTGATGAGCACTGCGAGTCCTGCGCCGCTTTTCTCACCGCTATGGGTTTGCACCCCTTCATTAGTCAATATGAAATGGCACTTGAATTGAGTTGAAGGCTGATGAAGAAGCACTCATTTGATTTGAAAATTTGAAGATAATTTGCCAATAAGCTAATTAGCCGATTAGCCAATGGGGTAAATGAATTTGAAGATTTGAAGATAATTAGACAATGAGCCAATTCGGCAATTTGCCAATGGATTTGAAGATAATTTGCCAATAAGCTAACGAGCCGATTAGCCAATATTTGGGCGGGTTTGAAAGTCGGACAACATCCTACTTTACAACTTCACAATTGCTGAAGAATGAATTTTCGTCCAGCCCATGATGGCGCCTTTTTCCTGCTTTGACTACGATGATAAAATAGCGGCAGCAAAGAAATGGCTATAAGCTCAATAGCTACTTCCAACTCTGGTCAGGAAAACCAGCGCCATGGCGGGAAGTAGAAAAGTGCGCGAACAGCGCCGAGCCTGCGGAAAGCGGCGGAGCAATCGCTTTTCGCGGTCTTTTTCTTTTGCTTCTTTTCTTTTGGACCAGCAAAAGAAAAGAAGAATGTATTTTGATTTGAAGACAATTAGCCGATGAGCTAATGAGCCGATTAGCCAATGGGGTAAATGAATTTGAAGATTTGAAGACAATTAGACAATGAGCCAATTCGGCAATTTGCCAATGGATTTGAAGATAATTTGCCAATAAGCTAATGAGCCGATTAGCCAATGTTGGATAGGACTTGAAAGCCGGTCAACAACCAACTTTACAAATCCACAAATTCGCGACTTTACGATTTTACAACTTTACAAATCCCCACTTTACATTCTTACAAAAAAACAAATCAACAGATAAACAGATAAACAATAAACCCAACAGATGTCTCACTTCGCTGCTGCCTTGCACAATGGCTACCGCCAGCAGCTCACTCGACATGACGGCCTTGATGTGAGTTATGAGCAGGCTTCAACGGACGAACCACTATTCGACTGACAACTTCACATCTTCACAAAAAAACAAATCAACAACAAAACAAATCAACAACAAAAGCATCAAGCCATTTGGGTCTTAAACTCACTGGTGAAGTGGAATTCAATATCGGGATTGTTTTGGCGCTCGGTATTGAGGAACCATTCGCTTTGGGCAAGATAGACAAGGTTGCCATCTTTGTCTTCCATGATATTTGCCTGTTTGAAGCGGATAAAATCTTCCACTTTCTTTTTATCGCCGGTGATCCAGCAAGCCTTGTAAAAGCTTAACGGAACGAAGGAACAAGATGCTCCATATTCCTGCAACAGACGATATTGAATTACCTCAAACTGCAGTTCGCCGACGCAGCCAATGATCTTCCGGTTGCCGCCATGTTGCGTAAAGAGTTGGGCCACGCCTTCGTCGGTAAGCTGCCTGATACCTTTGTCGAGTTGCTTGGTCTTCATAGGATCTTTATTCACCAGCTCTTTAAACAACTCGGGCGAAAAGGTGGGAATACCGGTAAACTGCAGCTCTTCGCCTTCTGTAAGCGTGTCGCCGATCTTAAAATTGCCGGTATCAAACAGGCCCACTACATCGCCGGGGAATGCTTCTTCGATCACATCTTTTTCGCGTGCCAGGAAAGAATACGGATTGCTAAAGCGCACATCCTTATCGAGGCGGGTATGATGAAAATAAGTATTGCGCCCAAACCTGCCGGAACAGACCCTTAAGAAAGCGATACGGTCGCGGTGGCGTGGATCGAGATTGGCGTGGATTTTAAATATAAAACCTGTAAACTTATCCTCGTCGGGACTTACAAAACGCTTGTCGGTCATACGACCCAAGGGCACCGGAGCAATGCGAATAAACGTATCGAGCAGCTCTTTTACTCCAAAATTGTTGACTGCGGAACCGAAGAATACAGGTGCGATAGCGCCCTTCAGATAGGCCTCCGTATCGAGTTCGCCATAGACGCCTTCCAGAAGCTCTACGTCTTCTCTCAGTTGTTGTGCATCGCGCTCTCCGACTTTTTGATCGAGCAAATGATCGGACAGGTCTGGTATCGGCAATGTATTTTCTTCTGTAGCTTTCTGATTAGCCGTAAACAGGTTCAGGCTCTTATCAAAAAGATTATACACTCCTTTAAAATCTTTACCCATGTTAATCGGCCAGGACAAAGGATGCAGCGCTATCTTCAGTTCCTTTTCTATTTCATCCAGCAGATCGAAGGGATATTTTCCATCGCGATCCATTTTATTCACAAACACGATTACCGGAGTGTCGCGCATGCGGCAGACTTCCATCAGTTTGCGGGTTTGTTCTTCCACTCCGTTCACGCTGTCAATCACGAGGATTACACTATCCACCGCAGTAAGCGTGCGATAGGTATCTTCAGCAAAGTCCTTGTGACCTGGTGTATCGAGCAGATTGATCAGTACGTTCTTATACTCAAAGCTCATCACCGATGTAGCGACTGAGATACCGCGCTGACGCTCGATTTCCATAAAATCGCTCGTAGCATGCTTCTTGATTTTATTACTTTTCACAGCACCGGCCACCTGGATGGCGCCGCCAAACAACAGCAATTTTTCGGTGAGTGTGGTCTTACCGGCATCGGGGTGCGAGATGATGGCAAAAGTTCTTCTCCGGCTTATTTCTTTTTCGTAGCTCATTTCTCAATAAGAGCGGCAAAATTCAGAAAAAACAGGGAGTAAAGACTAAATATTATTGCCCCGCACAAAAACTACATTGATTATCTGAGTTGGATATTAGATTTGCTGTCAAAGCATAAGGCGCATGGAAATGACCCGGCTACAAGACGATCTGCTTAATGACTTTACCGAACAAAAGCAGGTGATGGTAGAACAGATAGAATTGTTCGACCCGCTGGCCACATCTCTTCGAAAAAAAGCAGCCTCGAGGCTGATGCCCAAAGCCTTGCTCATTATTCTGGAAATAGTATGCTTTCTCTGCTCGGCCGGCATGATCGTCCTGATGGTACAGATGCGCCATATTACGCCCTTCCGGTCACTGTCGAAGCTGCGCTATTTGCATCAGCTTTCCGACCTCTCGCACCTGCGTGAGGCAGAGTACCTGAGCCTGAGCGTGTATCTTTTTGCAGGTGCCATAGCTATATTATTGTTCATCGCCGGGGTAATGCTGCATTACCTCATGCTTAAGAACAACATTCTGAGGATTGCCCGCAGTAATGTCATGATCCTTACAGCCCAGCATCTAAGAAGAAAAGCGAGTATTGAAATGCTGGAACAAAGGCATCTGCTCGATCTTCCCTCTTTTGGAGGCCCGGTGAGCGCACGAGCTGTCCTTGAGCCCGACCCCGAAACCGCCGATAAAGATCTATAGTTACCTTTGCACCCGCTATTTATGACCAACTTATTCGAAAAAATTCAGGAGACCGCAGCATTTATACGGTCGAAGGTAAAGGCTACACCCCGTGTAGGCATCATATTGGGAAGCGGCCTCGGCGGGCTCATTGACCTCGTCGTGAAGGAGGCCGAAATAAGCTATGGCGATCTGCCCCACTTTCCTGTTTCTACCGTGCAGGGCCATGCCGGCAAGCTGGTTTTCGGCAAGCTGGGAGAACAGAGCGTTATGCTGATGGCCGGGCGTTTCCATTACTACGAAGGATACGACATGCAGGAAGTGACCTTTCCTGTCCGGGTAATGAAAGCATTAGGCATCGAAACGCTGATTGTATCTAACGCGGCTGGGGGGATGAATACAAGCTATCAGGTGGGCGATCTGGTGATCATCAAAGATCATATCAACTTATTTCCCGAACATCCGCTACGTGGCCCCAACGATGAACGTTTAGGCGTGCGTTTTCAGGATATGAGCGAGCCCTACGATCTTCAGCTCATCACTATGGCGCAGAAAATTGCACAGAGCAAAAATCTGCGGGTACATACAGGCGTGTATGCCGGACTACAGGGCCCAACTTTCGAAACCCGCGCCGAATATAAGTGGCTGCATGTAATTGGTGCCGACGTGGTAGGCATGAGCACGGTGCCGGAGGTAATTGTTGCCCGGCATGGGAACATGAAAGTGTTTGCCGCCAGTGTGGTAACTGACCTGGGTATCCGCGATGAACTCAATACGATTTCGCACGAGGAGGTGCTTGCCGCCGCCAATGCTGCCGCTCCCCTACTGGCAGGTCTGGTAGCAGATCTCGTTAGCGAATTATAAAGAAACGCCATTTTGCTGCGGGCAGGTACATAACCACAATCATACAGGAAGTGTGGACTTAAGATGAGCACCTGTTGTATTTTTATACCGTGAAAAAAATAACTACATCGCTATTGGTTCTGGGTGCGATCGTGGTCGCCAGTTCCTTTTCGAAAAAAGAGGAGAACATCACCATCGAAAAACTGGGTGAGCAATTGTTCTTCGATCCCATCTTGTCCGAAGACCGCAGCATCAGTTGCGCCTCCTGCCACAAGCCGGAATTTGCCTTTGCCGATACAAGTGCTGTAAGTACAGGGGTACATGGACGCAAGGGCAGCCGTAATGCACCCTCAGCCATGAATGTAAGCGCACGAGAGTCTTTGTTTTGGGATGGACGTGCAGCTACACTCGAGGAGCAGGCATTGGGACCCATTCAGGACCATAACGAGATGAACCTGCCGATTGCTACGGCACTGTGGCGGCTCAATCATAGCGCACGTTACAAAAGATTGTTCTACCAGGTGTTTCAACAGGCGGCCGATAAAAACAATCTGGGAAAAGCCCTTGCTGCCTACGAAAGAACCCTGGAAACCAGCAATACGCCCAACGACCGGTGGATGAATGATGAGCCGAATGGAATGACGGAGCAACAGGTACGAGGCCGGGTAGTTTTTCGTGAAAAAGGAAAATGTTTTGAATGTCATTTCACGCCCGATTTTACCGGCGATGAGTACAGAAGCATAGGCCTGTTTAACGGCAAAGAACATAATGACAGTGGCCGCTATCGCATCACGAAGAAACCGGAAGATATCGGCAAATTCAAAGTGCCGGGGCTGAGAAATGTGGCCATGACCGCACCTTATATGCATGATGGCAGCATGAAGACCCTTCGGGAGGTGATAGACTATTACGATAATCCTCATGGTTCGTTGCCCACAGGTATCAACAGGGATAGCGTGCTTTCCGGACCGCTGGGACTTACAGAACAGGAGAAGGACGATCTCGAGGCTTTTCTCAATGCACTTACAGATGACCGCTTTGTGAAGCGTCCTTAAAAAGGAGACTAATCCTCATGTTCCTTGCGCGTTAATGTCAGCGCCACAAGAAGGCAGAGCAGACCCAAAACTATATTTCCGAATAGTGTCATAGAAACAGATAGTTTGGGATAAAGGCAAAAAAATCAATCCAACGGAGCCGCTACAGCTAATGCTAATGCTTTACGGCACAAACAGCTTTCGCTTTTCAAAGCTGATAGTCTTGTCACCGATATGAAACTGATACAAGCCATCGGGCAAACCGCTCGTGCTGATGTTGTGTGTTTTTGTTTGCTGCGGTAGTTTTCCCCGACGCACCACCCGGCGGTGTTCATCTGAAAACTCGTACTGCAGTAATTCGCCCTGATCCTCGTTCAATACTACCCGCACTTCGTTGGCGAGGTGGCTATACATGATGTTCATGGTGCAAAGCGGCGCTTTTTACAAATCTAACCTACGGATGTGACCGGCAGATTATGGCAATGTTTCATTTATGTCAACGGCAGAGCTACTCGCAGAAAGTATCCACTTTGGCTAAAGCCGGACCAGCGTTCTCTCTAACCCTGGGCTAAAGCCCAGGGTTAAACTCATGAGCCGCGTGAACTTAGGCGACTGGCTAAGCGGGTATCGCTGGATATGGCCCTACGTATTAGCGGGGCTTCAGCCATACGTTTGTAACCCGGGGCTTTAGCCCCGGGAACGACGCAAACAAGGGGCGGCTTTAGCCAAAGACTGTCAACCACTTGACCCATCAGTCAATCCCAAAAAACACGGAACAATATCCACAACTCGGAATAAAAAAACTTGCTGAAAAACTAATTTTCTCACCAAGCGATAGCACGACTTTCCTCGGTAACATCTATAGACGACAACAGCCAAGCGTTTTAACCCCGGAACGTTTACCAGGCGCGTTAACACGGAGATTTAACCTTACGTTGTAACCTGGGTCTTTAGCCCCGGGGAACGACTACAAATCTAACCTACGGATGTGACCGGCAGATTATGGCAATGTTTCATTTATGTCAACGGCAGAGCTACTTGCAGAAAGCATCCACTTTGGCTAAAGCCGGACCAGCGTTCTCTCTAACTCTCAGCTAAAGCCCAGGGTTAAACTCATGAGCCGCGTGAACTTAAGCGACAGGCTAAACAGGTATCGCTGGATATGGTCCCACGTATTAGCGAAGCTTCAGCCATACGTTTGTAACCTGGGTCTTTAGCCCCGAGGAACGACTACAAATCTAACCTACGGATGTGACCGGCAGATTATGGCAATGATTCATTTATGTCAACGGCAGAGCTACTCGCAGAAAGTATCCACTTTGGCTAAAGCCGGACCGGCGTTCTCTCTAACCCTGGGCTAAAGCCCAGGGTTAAACTCATGAGCCGTGAACTTAAGCGACAGGCTAAACAGGTATCGCTGGATATGGTCCCACGTATTAGCGAAGCTTCAGCCATACGGTGTAACCCGGGGCTTTAGCCCCGGGAACGACGCACACAAGGGGCGGCTTTAGCCAAAGACTGTTAGGATTACGGCGAGGAGCAGCGCGATTCAAAGAGAAACCTATTCACTTCCACAAAAAGAAGCTGCCCCTATCCGGGACAGCTTCCTACTCATGCAGCGAAACCTGCCGTATTAATAAGTGTTGTTTTCAGCATCGAAGGTAGCCCAGCCCGAAGTCCAGTCGTTCGTACCATCAAATGCACCACGATAGGAAACGTTTTGAAAGCCGGTAAGTCCTGCAAAGCTTGCACCGCTCAGAGCGGGAGAGCCTGCTTTCAACAAGTAGTTAGGACGGCCTGCAGCAGTAGTGCTGAAGAAGGGCGCGTACTTAAACGGATCGGTGAGACCAGCAAAGGAAGCTGCCGATGATGTATCCGTATTGGTTGACGCCCACCATGTGTCTGCGTTAGCCCAACCGTTGGTGTATTTAAACACTACCTTACAACCTGCAATGATGTTGTTGCGGAACACCAGAGAACCTTCATTTGCGTTATCGCTTGTTTTGTGGCTGGTAACTTTTGAATCATCGATATAAACACCGGCCAGAGGGAAGCCCATAAGGATGGAGTTTACAATGCTTTCAGAAGAGGTGCGGCGAATCTGTGCAGCGTGCTGGAAGTTTGCATTGTACCCTGATGAACTTGCAGTTTGCATCGGACCTACGATCGTCATGTTGGAGAATACTGCTTTGGTCTGAGGGCTGTTTGTTGTTCCGTTTCCGTCATTATCCGATTCGAAACCGTTTGAGCCTGAAACGTCCGCTACAGCAACAGCACGTTGTGCTACACCAAATTGCACTTTGCCGGAAAATCCGAAGTCTGTATCGAAATCATCATCCCAGCTATATGTAGCCATAAGGTGATCGCAATTTACCGTACCACCAAACCATTCGAATGCGTCATCACCGGAGCGATATACCTGTATGTAGCTGATAGTCGTTCCTGCACCAACGCCGCCAAAAGTAAGGCCGTTGATTTCGTTGTCCGGAGAAAATGCAATACCTGCAAATTCAATACGGCAATACTTCATGGTACCTGAGTTGTCATTAGCGTCTGTACCTCCATAGTAGATGTAATCCGCTTCTGCGCCTGTGCCTGTCGGTGTCAGTCCACCTTCGATTTTGGCGGTACCACCCGTTGGGTTGATGGGGGCTTTTCCGAGAAGGATCACACCACCCCAGTCGCCCTGATTACGAGCACCCTTTGCCAAAGAAGATGTAAATACGATAGGTTTTGCCGCCGTACCCTCGGCCATAATCTTAGCACCTCTGGTGATAATCAGCGTCCCTTTTGTAGCCTTGTCTCCCATGATCACGGTACCCGGTTCGATCGTTAGCGTAGCCTGGTTGGTCACGTACACAAATCCTTTCAGTGTGTACTTCTTGTTGGCATACAAAGTTGTGTTTGTCGAAATGTCGCCGGTAAGCGTAACATTCGTTGTGTCTGTCGGAACAACCGGAGTGTTGTCGTCGCTACCCTTTGAACAGGAAGTAGCACCCATTACTGCGATGGAAAGGAGTCCGAATAGAAATTTTTTCATTGTGGTTTGAAATTTTGTGCGAAGCTATCGGGGGGGTGTGACCAGATTATTACGCGAACATTAAGTGAATGTTATTTAAGCTTCTTGCTAAAATTTGTAGGTATAAGTGAGTGAGAAAGTAGACCCCGGACGGTATTCGGAGAAGATGCCATCTTTGTTGGGTACTGCAAAACCACTGCTGTTCAACTGATGATCGTTGAACTTGCCATTGTAGTCCTGATCAATATAAATTCTTATCGGACTGTTCAGTAAATCCTTCACATTGAACCGGAGCTCACTGCGTTTACTAAGGTCGTAGCTTGCCTGAAAATCGAGCAGGTTCCTTGCGCTTTCCATAAAGTGGGCGAGCTTCTCCTGACCCACCAGGAAGATTCTGTCGCCTATACGGTTGTATAACACATTCAGATTGAGTTTACCCTCAAACGCCGTGTAGCCGAGTGAAGTGTTGATCACATAAGGCGACTGGCCGGCAAGTGCCCGTTCTGAATAGGAGTAATTTGCAGAAGTGCTCTTGTCGAGTTCTACGCGCGAATGGATGTAGGCTAGATTGGCGTAGAAATTAAAGTGTTCCAATACAGAACTTTTTGCCAGGAAGCCCAGATTCTTTCTGATTTCCACTTCCACACCAATGTTTTGGGCCGACGGATAGTTTGATGGATTGATGTCGAGACTGCTGTTAGTGTTGTACACTTCGTTTTCGAGGGTTTTATCAAAATGCTTGTAGAACACCGAAGCAGAGAGGATTTCACCGGGTGCAGGATAGATCTCGTAGCGAAGGTCTATGTTGTCTATACGGCTTCTTACAAGGTATGGGCGACCCGTAAATGTGGCCTGCAGTTCATAGTCGTAGAAAGAAAGATTTGCAATTTCGCGAAGCTCAGGACGGGCCAGACTTCTGAAGTAAGAGGCGCGCAGATTGCTCTTTTCTGTAAGTGCGTAGGTAAAGTTTGCGCTCGGCAGC
>OFIS01000235.1_pt1 | contig 50353 bp, 49 predicted proteins | sample 1775071 | NCBI WGS metagenome assembly OFIS01 (sample SAMN08195774, study PRJEB24354) | sludge metagenome | isolation source: sludge from phenol fed wastewater aerobic bioreactor C | place: India: Nagpur | collected 2016-09-17
CCTGCCAGCGACAAACTCAGCATTAAAGGAAATCTTCCTGATGCGCAATTGGAAATTATTGATGTGGCCGGACGCAGATTGCAGCAACAACGACTTAATGCGGATCAAACAACAATAGACATTGGCAATTGGGCGCCGGGGATGTACTACATCCGGGTCATCCAAAAAGACGGAAAGATCAACAGCCACAGTTTTATGAAGCGGTAGGCTGAAATTATCAAGCGAGACGCTTGTAAATGATGGGTCTGAGCGGGACGCTCAGACCCGTGTTGCTTGACGCTATGACCAATAAATTTATACAAGGCTTTGTGTCGGACTCAACTGTCTTCTTCAAATTTCCAAACCATATGTAACCTTCGGATAAACAATAAAATCTGTAGGTAAATTGTAAAAGAAGTCTTAAATTAGGCTATTATTAATTTAAAAACCATTAGCTTATGAACTTCAATCTTTACTCAAAATTCCTGTTTGTCCTTTCTATTCTTTTTTCTTTTGTCAAAAACATAGAGGCGCAAACCTATTGCACGCCGTCGTTTCCGGGCGGTGTCAGTGCAATTACAAAGGTGCAGTGGGGCACGATGTCCAATACAAGTTCCGGAGCAAGTTTACTGGGCTTTGAAGATTTTACCGCCAATGCAGACACAATTACGGGAGGTGATCTTGTGATGGCGATAGAGGGGTTAACTAACGCCAATGCAACCGATTCACTCTATGCCTATTTTGACTGGAAAGGCGACGGCAGCTTTGCTGACTCAATTGATTCTTATTTTTTGGGGGTTGTTCACAATACGGGCAATACACCGGCACCGTTTACCGTAAGTTTGATCATTGCAGCCCCGGCAGATTCGTTGCCACAAAGTGCCTATTCCCTGCGTTTTCGGGTGATGAAGAAGCAAGGGATGGCGCCTTCGTCATGTAACGCCTCCGGCATTGGACAGGCCGAAGACTATAGCATTTTATATCTACCTGGAACAAAGTGTGACAGCTTGATGAACGCAGGTACCCTCACGCTGATACCACCGTCTCAAAATTCCGCTTGTGATATAAACATAGTAAATATTGGGTATAGTACCAGCTATGGCATGAGATGGCAGTGGGAATCGAGCCCTTTTGGCGTCAATTTGTTTCAACCCATCATTGGAGCCAATTTCCCTAACTACTATGCACCCGCAGATGTTTATAGTTACAAGGACTATCGTGTTATTGCGACCTGCACCGACACTGGGAGCTTCATTGTATCTGCTCCCGTTTCGGTTAATGGTCCGACATTGTATTACAGCTCAACGCTACTTTGCCTCGGAGAAACTTTGCTTGTCAATTTTGGCGATCCAAGTTGCGTCAGTACAATAGTAGGACCAAACAACCTTTCAACCACACTAAGCTTTTCCATACCTAATATATCGTTCGCAAACGAAGGTTGGTACGTGCGCACTACGGTCATGAGTCAATGTGTTAACACCTTCATAGATTCTTTTTACGTGGATGTATCCAACTGCGCAGACTCTGTATGGCCGGGAGATGCCAACAACGACCTGATTGTAGATAATGCAGACATCTTGCAGCTCGGGTTGGCTATGGGAAATACGGGGTACCCAAGATTGATTCACGATACCGCATACTACGCACAACACGCATACGACTGGGCAACCTCGTATAATGGTGTAAACGCAAAACATGCTGACTGCGATGGTAATGGCACTGTCTTGCTGACTGATACGATGGCTATACATTCCCACTATGGGATGCCCCACCCAAAAACCACACCCGCGCCGCACGCCAAAGTGAGCAGCTTCCCGGATTTGTACTTCGACATAGCCAACGCTCCTATTGTCACCGGACAAAACACTATTCCCCTAATGCTGGGAAGCGCTACACTGCCCATGAATAATTTTTATGGCATTGCCGCCAAAATAAAAATCTCCGGCCTTACGCTGAATACCCAGGCAACAGTTACTCCGGTCAGCTCCTGGATCAACTTCCCGCTTACCTTCCAAAGAAACGTAGGAAATGAGCAGGACGATATTGCCCTTTGCAAAACAGATCATCAAAACAGCTCCGGCTACGGACAGCTTTGCCTGCTCCATTTTAACCTTCCCTCCGGGCATTCCGGCGACTCGATAAAACTGCAACTGGATGATGTACGCCTTGTAGATGCTTCCGGAAATGTTTTGACAGACTACAACATAATAGACCTGAGTGCGATGATTGATGACCCTACCTCTGTTCGTTCACTCAGCACGCTGTCTTATGCAGCAGTCATTCCCAATCCATCGGGTCGGGACGCCACACTGCAGATCAATACTAACGAACCTGCCAGTGTGCACCTAACCCTTGCGGATGCCACCGGAAAGCAACTTTGGGAAAACACTTTGCCGAAAGCGCAGGGCTTACAAAACGTAAACCTGCCCGGACACCCGACACCAGGAATGTATTTTATCAGGCTGGATGTGGACGGTGCAAGAGGGCAGACCCTGAAGTGGGTGAAACAACAGTAGCGGAGCATCCGTTGCGTAAGACCGGCAGTGCGTACTTTCAAAAGTGCTGCTGCCGGCCTTAAAACATACACTATCTTTATCATACCAAAATCTTATGATTCATGAAATCGAAATTTTACCTCACAGCAGTTCATACTCTTTTACTCATGCTTGCCTATTCGATGACGCAGGCACAAACCTATTGTACACCATCATTTCCGGGTGGCGTAAGCGCGATTACCACAGTAAAGTTTGGCACATTGTACCATACGAGTGCGGCGACAAGCAGCACAGACTATGAAGATTTCAGTGCGCTGGCGGACACGGTTATGAGTGGCAATATTGAATTGATGGTATTGGGCAACACAGGCGGCAACTACACCGATTCGGTATATGCTTATTTCGACTGGAATGATAATGGAAGTTTTGCTGACCCTGGAGAAGCTTATACGGTGGGGGCAATCACAAACTCAGCGGGCAACAATATTGCAGAGGGTGCTTATAAGTTGATTGTTCCTCCTGCAGCAAGTTTACCGATAACGGGCTTCAACCTGCGCATCCGGATTGAAAAAAAGAGAAATGGTGGTGGATCGGCTTGCAACAGTACAGGCATCGGTCAGGCCGAAGATTACGACGTGTTTTTTACCCCTATTTATCCTTGCGCCGGCTGGCCTCTTGCAGGGACGATTACACTAATTTCGTCCAATCCCTGCGGAAACGCTCCTTTTATGATCGTTGACAGTGGCTACACCTATCAGTACGGTATTAGTTGGCAATGGGAAGCCAGCCCTACTGGTAGTATTTTTTGGTCTCCGATACCAGGTGCAACGCAGCCAACTTATATATCTGCGGGCGTAGTTGGGCCTGAGGACTATAGTATTGTAGCAACCTGCGCTAATGCCGGCGGATTCGATTTATCAAATGTTGTCACAGTGGGCAGTTTACAAACCACTCTTACCAGCAATTCACCGGTGTGCACGGGTTCCCCGATCATCGTCCAGATGAGCACATGTGCGAACTGTGTGGTAACGATTAACGGACCGACTAATTTTACGGCCGCTCAGGGCTTCACCATTCCCAACGCATCACTGGCCAATGATGGATATTATTATTTCACCGTTACCAACCCAAATTGCAACAGCAGCAATCTCGATTCGATTTATGTGGATGTCTCTAATTGCCAGGATTCGGTTTGGCCGGGCGATGTCAATCATGACTACATTGTAAACAATCTCGACGCCCTCGATCTTGCCTTGCAATACGGTAAAACGGGGTACGCTCGGCCCTTTGCCAGCTCCAACTATGTAGGACAATACTGCGCAGACTGGTCCAGCTCAGTGAATGGCGTGAACGGTAAGCATGCCGACTGCAATGGAGATGGCACGGTGAATCTGAACGACACCTTACCAATCAGCCAGTACTATAACCTGCCTCATCCTAAACAGACACCGGTGCCCGGAGCCAAAATAAGCAGCCTTCCCGATCTGTACTTTGACATTTCCAACGCACCGATAAAAACCAGAGCTAATAGTGTCCCCGTGGTTTTCGCGAGTTCCTGGCAGCCGGTCAGCAACTTTTACGGAATGGCCGCAGAGGTAAAGTTAACCGGAGTGAGCCTGAATACACCGTTAACCATCACCCCAACCAGCAATTGGATCAACTACGGATTGAAATTTCAAAAAAGCATCGGCAACGAACAAGACGACATAGCGCTATCCAAAACAAACGGAATGAACAGTTTTGGCTGGGGTACTATGTTTACCGTCAATTTCGACATACCTGCAGGCTTTAGTGGCGACTCCGTAAAACTGTATCTTGATCATGTAACCCTTGTGGACGCTTCCGGAACGGTCCTGACTGACTACAACCTGCTGGAACTCGATGCCATGATTGATGACCCGACCGCCATCACAGACATTACCCGGTACGGAAACGCGGCAATTCTTCCCAATCCTTCAGCACAGGAAGCCACGCTGCGATTCACGGTTACAGAACCTGAAAATCTTGAAATAACGCTTACGGACGCAGCAGGAAAGGTGCAATGGAAAGAAATGCTAAGCCAGGCAAAAGGTTTACAGCACGTTGCCCTTCCACAACACCTTGCCTCCGGAATTTATTTCTTAAAAATTACCAACGAAGGCAAGGCTACACAGACGCTGAAATGGATAAAACAATAAAGACAGAGCCTTCAGATCCGTTTGCTTAACAAATCCTTCCATGATAAATTAATATCTGGAAGTATTTTTGTAGCTAACGCTTGGTAAATATTTCTGGCACTGGCTCGACTCCTTAAAATACTGCGCAATCTTGTCCTGATAATTTTGGGCGTTTTTTTGCTGCTGGTGCTGCTGGTAAACCTGACGCCGGTACAAAACTATCTGGCCAAAAAGGCTACAGAAATGCTGGCAGATAAGCTAAAAACCAAAGTGAGCCTGCAACATGTGCGGATTGACTTCCTCAATCATGTGCTCATTCAGGGGCTTTATATCGAAGACCATGCAGGAGATACACTTCTGTATGCAGGAGAGGCAAGGGTGCGCATTACAGACTGGTTTGTACTCAGGAAAGACAAGCCTGTACTCCACTATATCGGACTGCACCATGCCTATGGACATCTTTACCGCACGGCAAAATCGGGCGACTGGAATTATCAGTTCATCATTGATGCTTTTGATAACGGCAAGAAATCCACAAAAAAGCAGCAAAATGAATTTGAGCTTGACCTGGAGAAAGTAGATATCGGGAATGCGCGCTTCCATATGGACGATGCCTGGGTGGGCAGCGATTTTGATATTGACCTGGGAAATGTTCAGATCAGCGCCGACGATATTGACCTTAAAAAGAAAAGAGCAGAACTCAATTCAATACTGATTGAAAATGCGCAGGTAGCCCTTCGCGATTATGATGGCGGAAGGCCGCCGCGCCCACGAAAGAAAACCACCGGAATTGACACCACTGCATTCAATACTGAAAACTGGTTTATTGCGGCAAAAAAACTGACCCTGCACAACGGCGGTTTTCGGCTCGATGCTACGGAACGTGCTGCCTATCCTGATGAATTTGACCCCGCGCACATCGACATCACGGACATCAACATTGAAGTAAAAAACGTGAGCATTGTAAAAGATACGATCAAAGGAAAAATAGAAAGACTTGCTGCAAAAGAGCGCTCCGGCATCCGTATCAAAAAATTCAGCGCCGACGTAACGGTGTCGCCCAATGCATCCATTTGCGACCATCTTTACCTGGAAACCAACAACAGCAAGCTGCACAATTATTACGCGATGCATTACGATCGCTTTCCTGATTTCACGGATTATATCCATAAGGTTGTGATGACAGGTCGGTTGCAAAACAGTACGGTGGACGCCCGCGATGTGGCTTATTTTGCCCCCGTACTGAAGGAGTATCCGACTATCGTGCATTTATCCGGAAATGTAGAAGGCACGGTGGACCGGCTGGTGGGGAAGGACCTGCATGTTACCAATGGAAGCACCTTTGTAAAAGGCGATCTTAGTATGACCGGACTACCGGACATCTACAGCACCTTTATCAGTTTCCAGAACGGCGAAATCTTCACGACGAACCATGACATTCTGAAATATGCGCCGCAACTCCGTGACAACCCCTCAGTAGCTGTAGAAAAGTTGAACTACCTCCACTACACAGGGGACTATATGGGATACATCGGGAATTTTGCGGCAAACGGTACGCTGGAAACCAACCTCGGCAAGCTGCTCTCGAACATTACGCTTCAGGTGCCGGATATGAACAGCAACCGGGCGGTATATTCCGGCAAGGTTTCTACAGAGGGTTTCAGCATCGGCGAACTCCTGAGACAACCCCTGCTGGGTGAAATTGCCTTCAATGCAAACGTGAGCGGCACCGCATTCGACCCCGAGCATGCCGCTGTAAAGATCAAAAGCTTTATCAACTACTTCGACATTAACGACTACAGGTATCATAACATCACGGCTGAAGGCACGCTTGAAAAAAAGAAATTTGACGGCGACCTGATTGTGGATGACCCGAACCTGGCGCTGGCCTTTTATGGAAGCATCGATTATAACGACAAGGAGCTCGATATCAATGCCAAGGCCAACCTGCTGAAGAGCGATCTGAAAGCGCTCAACATTACCCGCGACTCTATGCTGGCCAATGCTGACTTCGACCTGAACTTTGTAGGCAACAGTATTGACAGCTTTCTCGGTTATGCAAAATTTTACAACATCAACCTTATCCGGAATGCCCACCGCCTTGATGTTGATTCGATAGACATTCAAGCATCGAGAGAAGACGGTCAAAAATTACTGGTCATAGAAAGCAATGATATTTCCGGTCGTATCAAAGGAAACTATCAGCTTTCCACGCTGGCCCGATCCGTGCAGTTTTACATTTCCGGCTATCTGCCCAATTACATACAAGCCCCTACCCGCTATTCGCCCGATCAGGATCTTCGGTTCAACATTACTACACGCGGCATCGACAGCTTGTTTGCCGTATTGCTTCCATCGGTGCGCGGCTTCAGCAACGCCACGCTTAGCGGCTCGCTCAACACGGCATCCCAGCAGCTTTCCCTAAATCTGAATGTCCCCTACGGAGGGATTTCGGGTATTAACCTGCATCATCTTCGGCTTGATGGCACGGGAAACTTCAATGCGCTCCGGCTACGGGCAGATGTGGAAGATTTTGAAGTCGGGAACGACATTCTGCATGCGGCGATGTCTGTACAGACACAGGTAGGTAATGATTCCATGCGGTTTAATGTAACCACTACTTCGCCCAATGCATTCGGCACGGTGAACATCAGCGGTAGCGCTGTGGCCAGCGGCGATTCGCTATACCTGAGTCTGCGGCCCTCAGAGTTTTACCTCAATCAGTACCGTTGGGAAATTCCGGAAGGCAATCGCTTTGTATTCAGCAAAGACTATCTGCTGATCCGCAACCTTTATCTACAATCAGGACAACAACAAATAACCGCGTACACCGCCGACGAATACAACAGCCAGTCGCTGACGGTAAAAGTGAAAGACCTCGACGTAGCCATGCTGGGCAATCTTGCCGGAATAGCCAGTTATCAGCCTTCAGGTAAAATCAATGGCACCGTATCGTTCGAACAGCTTTTTAAAGGCATGATGATGGACGGCAGCCTGCAGGCCACACAGGTGGTACTGGGTAAGGACACGCTGGGCACGATAAAACTTGCCGGACGTTACGATGGCAAGAAAAAGATCATTAGTCTCGATCCACAGACCGTTGTGTTTTATCAGGGGTCAATGATTCGCGCCGCGGGCAGCATGTCGTTCGACAGCACCAATGATCAGCGCCTCGACGGATATCTGCAATTTACAGATGCAAATCTGGGTTGGCTTAGCCCGCTTACCACGGGTTTTTTGAGCAATATGAGCGGCACCGTAAATGGCGCTATCAACATTGGAGGATCGGCGGCAAGCCCGGATGTAAACGGCGAAATCGCACTGGCAAGGGTGGGAACAAAAGTAGATATCATCGGCACCTATTACCGGATACCTTCAGCCCGGCTGAAAGTAACCAACAAATCCATTGAGTTTGGCCGCATCACCATTTATGATATTGACGACCGTACGGCGTTGCTCACCGGTGGAATTGCCCACGACCGCTTCCGGAATATGCGGTTCAATCGCGTTAACCTACAGTCGAACGAGTTTCAGGTATTGAATCTGAAAGACTATGAAAACAGCAGCTTCTATGGCAACCTCGTAGCCAATGTGGAAGGCATGACCATCAGCGGACCTTTCGACGATATCAGAATGACGATAACAGCAGCACCGGCGCAACGATCGCACATTTTTATACCCGTAAAAACCACCTCCGACATTGGATCCTACAGCTATGTAAGTTTCAAAACCCTCGATACGACTCAGGTCCTCACAAAAAAGAACAAAAACAAATTTTCGCTTACGCTCATCGGCAAGATGAACCCGCTTGCAGAAATGACCCTTGTCCTCGATCCTTCTACCGGCGACAGGATCAATGCCCGGGGGAATGGGGTCATCACGCTCAATGTACCTTCTGATGATGACATAAAAATGTATGGGAACTATGAGATAGACGAAGGAGATTACACCTTTACACTCAAACAGCTCTACTTCCGCAGAAACTTTGTGATTACCTCAGGCAGCAAAATCGGTTTCAACGGACTGATGTCAGCGACCAACCTGAACATCAATGCGATTTATTCTACCCGCGCCCGCCTTATAGACCTGCTGCAGGAAAATGAAAAACTGCTGATGCCAGACAATGAACTGCGCGATGCCAAAACGCAACAGGCGGTCAATGTGCTGCTCACCATGACAGGTTCTTTGAACGAACCCCACTTTAATTATAAAATAGACCTTCCGGAAAAACGATCCGAAGGAACCTATGCCTACAGCAAACTGAAGCGCATCAATCAGAGCGATCGTGAGTTGCTCGATCAGGTAGCCTCGCTGCTCATTATCAATACCTTCATTCCGCCCGAAGGAATAGGGGGAGCAACGGCGGCTACCGGTGCTGTAAACAACATTAGCGAAATCGTTTCGACCACAGCCTCCACTCAGCTAACGAATATTGTAAACAAATTGCTGGGCGATCCTAACCTATCGATCGAACTGAAGTATAAGAATTACAATCTCAGCGATCCTTCAATTTCGGGAGGAGTAAACCGAAACGAACTGACTTTTGGCATCCGGAAAAATCTCTTCAACGACAGGCTTATTGTAGAAGTCGGCAGCGCGTATGATTGGGGAAGGCCCACGTCATCCAATTCCAGCACCAGCAACCTGAACCTTGCGGGCGATTTCAGAGTGCAATACCTACTCACCACTGATGGCCGTGTTCGCTTCAATGCCTTCCGCACCAGCAATTACGACGTGCTTGTGGATAGAAATATCTGGCGGGGTGGTATTGGTTTGTCGTACCGAAAAACCTTCAATAATCTCGGAGAACTTTTTAGTGGAAAAAGGAACCTGAAACTTAATGAAGAACCGGCGGTAACCGACACGACAACACAGAGTCGCGGTACCTGGTAGCCCTTATTCCACCACACCGAAATACCCTTCAAGCCGGCGTGCAATAACGTTCCAGTCGAAGCGAGTGCGCACTACCTCCCGACCTTTTTCTCCCACTGTTCGGCGGAGCTCTTCAGAGGCAAGCAACGAAATGACCGATGCGGCGAAAGCTTGTTTGTCCGTTTGCATGATCGCTCCTTCGCCACTCTCAATGCCGAGCCCGCCAAAACCTATGTGAGAACACACCACAGGTACGCCCATGGCCATGGCTTCGAGCACTTTGTTTTGAGTACCGGCCCCAAACCGAAGCGGAGCCACTACCACACTGGCATCTGCATATACTGCTGCCAGATCTTTTACGAACCCTGTCACCACCACCGATTCACTGGCCAGAGCCGTCACTTTTTCTACGGGTCGCTGACCTGCTATCACGAATCTTACGTCCGGGAAACGTGCCCGTATCAACGGCAATATTTCTTCCACAAAATATACTACCGCATCTACGTTGGGTGCGTAGTCCATATTGCCTGTAAACAACATCGTATGACGGTGCGTATAGTCGTGCAACGATGCATTGAAGGTCTCCAGATCTACACCGTTGGGCAGCAAAGCCACATGCTGCACCTTGTGTGTAGTCCTCAGGTAGTCCATGTCTTCCTGCGAGCAGACCAACGACAGCGGATAGGCCCTGAGCATCTTGCCTTCGAACCGAAGCAATCTTTTCTGCTCCATATTTTCGAAGGCCGCTCTTATCCAGCCTCGCTTAATCTGCTTGCGTCGTTCCCAGTAAAGAGAAAAGGCATCGGGAAGATCAAGAATCCTGCGCGCATCAACCGGCCTGTCGAGGTATGGAGCCATGCGGAGATGCTGCACATGTATGCCGTCGAAATGATGTTGTGCCAGCAAGCCTTCCAGTTTGCGCCTCATGGCTGCGCTCCGAAAGTAAAGCACCTGTACGGGTTCCGGATTCCAGAGTGCCTGCAGGCAGCTCAGGGCCGAGAGCCATTTGGGGCGGTGTACCAGATGGACGGTAGTGAAAATTTCCCGGAGGGCATCGCCATAGGCCTTGTCTTCCTCTGTTTCGGTAAATGTGAGCAGATGAAGTTCATGATGTTTGCAGAGCCTTTTGGCCAGATTATAAATCTTCAGTTTGTCGCCACGATAGGGAGGGAAGGGGATTCTGTTTGCGAGAAAAAGAAGTTTCAAGGCAATTTGATTTTAATTACGACGGGTATAAGCCCGCCGGGCAAATATCCTTCGAAATAGGGTTACTTCAGTATTTCGTGCCCCAATTTATCGCGCTTGGTCTGCAGATAAAATTCATTGAAAGGATTAGGCTTGATTTCAATGGGCACATTATCTACGATCTCCAGCCCATACCCCAGCAGTCCGGCGCGTTTCCGGGGATTGTTGGTCATCAGCCTTATCTTAGAAACACCCAGATGGCGAAGTATCTGAGCGCCAACGCCATAGTCGCGCTGATCGTTTTTGAAGCCCAGTGCCAGGTTGGCCTCTACAGTATCTTTCCCTTCTTCCTGAAGTTTGTAGGCTTTTAGCTTGTTGAGCAAGCCTATTCCGCGGCCCTCCTGATTCATGTACAGCACCACACCTTTGCCTGCTTCTTCAACCATTTCCATGGCCCGCTGTAGTTGCTCGCCACAGTCGCAGCGCAGGGAGTGCAAGATGTCGCCGGTAAAGCAGGAGCTGTGTACCCGCACCAATACCGGTTCATCTTTTTCCCAATCACCCTTTTTCAGAGCCAGATGATTTTGGCCGGTGTTGGTTTGACGAAAGGCGATTAATTCGAAGGTTCCGTGTTTGGTAGGCATCTGCACCCGTACTTCTTCTTCAATAAGGCTTTCTGTGCGGAGGCGGTAAGCGATCAGGTCTTTTATCGAAATGATCTTGAGATCGAAACGGGTTGCTATTTCGCGCAACTGCGGGAGCCGCGCCATAGTGCCGTCGTCATTCATGATCTCTACCAATACACCGGCCGGAGCAAAACCCGCCAGCCGGGCCAGATCCACGGTGGCTTCGGTATGGCCTGCGCGGCGCAGTACGCCTTCGTTTTTTGCGCGCAATGGAAAAATATGGCCTGGCCGCCCAAGGTCTTCGGGCCTTGTTTGTGCTTCAATCAGGGCCTGCACCGTTTTGGCACGGTCGTGGGCAGAGATACCTGTGGTGCAGCCATTACCGATGAGATCGACGGAAACGGTAAAAGGTGTCTGATGAAGCACGGTATTGTTCTCCACCATCAGGTTGAGTTTCAGTTCTTCACAGCGTTGTTCTGTAAGCGGTGCGCAAATCAGGCCGCGCCCATGTTTCGACATGAAGTTGATAATCTCCGGAGTAACATTTGCAGCGGCAGTTACAAAGTCGCCCTCATTTTCACGATCTTCATCATCCACTACGATCAGCAGTTTACCTTTTCTGAGATCGTCCAGCGCAGACTCTATGGTATCCAGCATAAAAAAGCCTATGACTAAATTTTGAACGGCAAAGGTACTACCAATTCAATGTAAAATGAGGACGAACGACTTACAATTACCAATTATTAAAAAGAAATTCCTTATTGCGTAAGCAACCGGTTCATAAAAGCGGTGAGGCGCGACATGATGCGGTTTTGATCGTACTCTGCCGCTACCATCTCTGCAGCACGGTCGCTCATGGCAGATGCTTCGTCGCGGTGCGTCAGCGCCCATTCCACCTGCCGGACAAAGTCAGCTTCGGTCTCTGCCAGCAAATAGTGTACGCCCGGCACGGCTTCATCAATACCCTGCATACCCACGGCTGTACTCAACACCAACTTTCCCGCGCCCATGGCTTCCAGTATTTTTATTCTTATGCCGCCTCCGGAGCGAAGTGGCACGATCAGTATCTTCTTATCTGCTATAAAAGCCCCTGCATCTTCTACTTCACCGGCACAGGTTACCCCGTCGCGCTCATATTTCTCGAAAGAGCCGGGCATATTTCTGCCGGCAAAATGAAACTGAAAATCGGGCAGTGCTTTATGTAGCGAAGGCCACACCGACTCGAGAAACCAATGGATAGCCTCTGCATTGGGCATCCAATCCATAGCGCCAATATGATATCCTACCCATTGTTCCTGTTCTGATCTTCGCTTTTTACCGGGCTTCAGTTCTATGCCAAAGGGAGCTACCAAAATCTCCTTTTCCGGGGTCAGGCTACGCACAATCGAGGCATCCGTCTGCGTAATGGCCAGCAACACGTCAGCCTGTCGCCACGCGTTTACTTCAAACTTTTTTACTCTGGAGCAAAGGTCGCGGAGATAATATTTTTTAAAGGAAGTAGCTTCATTTGCCAGCCTTTCCCAAATCTGATATTCGATGTTGTGCAGCCGCAGGGCAATTTTTGCCTGCGTATGTTCGAGCACAGCCGGCAGGTAGGTGGTCAGGTACACACTTTCAAACTGAACGACCTCAGGTTCGAAATCGTCAATTACTTTTTGCAGCCTCCTGGCAAATCCCTTATCATAGAATCGGTCTGCATGGTTCGGCTTTCGGCTCAATACAAAGTTTTTCAGCGTAGGGACGAGCCGCAAATCGGTGTTAATATCGAAGGTATCAAAGTGTATCTGTTTATAGAAAGGCGGCAATGTTTCGAGGCCAACATAGTGGCGCGAGGTATTCATAGAGAAAAGAAAAACCTCCCAGCCCGCTTTGAAATAACCCTCCATCATGGCATGCATGGCAAGCGAGCCACCGTCATTCAGCGGATAGGGTACCCTGTTCGTAACAATAAGTATTCGATGGCTGCTCATAAGGAAGGCAAAAATATTAACGCTTATGCGAAACACTTATTTTTACGCAGTTTTAAAAGTACATTTTTTAGACGGCAAAGCGGATGACAAAAAAGCTCAGGATTGTATGCACGGTAACGAACGATCTTAATTTCGATCAACGAATGATACGCATCTGCACGTCTCTGCAACAGGCGGGTCATCAGGTTACCATCATCGGCTTCAGAAGAAAAGCCAGCCTTCCGCTTACGCCCCGTCCCTACCGGCAAATTAGACTTCCCATTATTGCCGAACAAGGCAAACTGTTGTATATAGACTTCTGGCTCAAATTATTCTTTCGGCTGCTGTTCATTAAGGCCGATGTTTTTTGCGCCATCGATCTGGATACTATTATGCCTGTTTTCTATGCCAGCAAAATCAGGAGAAAGAAAAGAGCCTATGATGCGCATGAACTGTTTACTGAACTGCAGGAGGTGGTGACTCGCCCGGGGGTTTACAAGATGTGGCGATGGATAGAAGGGCATACCGTACCACATTTCCCGGCCGGATACACAGTCGGGGCTTACATTGCTGACGTGTTTTTTGAACGCTACGGCGTGCGGTACGCATTGGTGCGGAACATGACCGTGCTCAGGCCGCTTAAAATTCCCCCAAAGCCCGTGCGCTACATTCTATACCAGGGGGCGGTAAATGTGGGCCGGTGCTTCGAATATCTGATACCGGCCATGAAGCAAGTATCAGCACAACTGATCATTTGCGGCGAAGGAAACTTTTTTAAAGAGGCAAAGGAAATTTGCACCCGGCACGGACTTGAGGACAAAGTAATCTTCAAAGGATATGTGGATCCCGAAGCTTTGCGCAGCTATACGATCAACGCCTACATCGGCATTACGCTTTTCGAAGCGATAGCACACTCCAACAAGATGTCGCTGGCCAACCGCTTTTTCGACTATATGCATTGTGGAGTGCCGCAGCTATGTGTGCAATATCCGGAGTATGTTCGCATCAATGCAGAGTACGAAGTGGCGCATCTGATTGAGGAGCCAACAGTGGACCAAATTGCCGCAGGATTAAACTTCCTGCTTAGTGATGAAGGTGCTTACCAGGCCTTGCAACAAAATTGTCTGAAAGCCAGAGAAAAATACTGCTGGCAGGAAGAAGAGAAAACACTTCTAAACGTTTACGATCAGCTTGTCCACACTTAAACTACATATTGTTGCCTTCGATGTGCCTTTTCCGCCCGACTATGGTGGTGCGATCGATGTATTCTACAAAGTGAAAAAACTTTCGGAAGCGGGTGTGGATATCTATCTGCATTGCCCTGTATATGGCGATCGGAAACCCGCTGCGGCTCTCGAAGCCCTCTGCAAGCAGGTTTGGTATTACCCACGCAGAACCGGTATCCGCGGGCTCTCGCTCACGTGGCCCTACATGGTATATTCGCGAAAACATCCGGATCTGCTGCGCAATCTGCTGAAGGTGGATGCTCCGGTCTTTTTCGATGGCCTGAGCACTACAGGCTTTTTGTCGGCACCGGCCTTGCAAGACCGGCTTAAAATTCTTCGTCCGCAAAATGTGGAACAGGATTATTACCGACAGCTCGCCAAACGAGAAAAACACCTGCTGAAAAGGATCTACTATGAATTGGAGGCGCTGTTGATCCGTCGGTATGAGTCCCGTCTTTCTGCAGCCAACGCCTTCTTTACCGTTGCGCAGCACGATCATGAGTTTTTCAAGAAGATGTATCCTGCGGCCGAGCATGAATACCTTCCTTCCTTTCAACCCTACGATGAAATAGCAACCCTGCAGGGAAACGGTGATTTTATCTTGTACCACGGCAATCTGGCGTTGGCCGAGAACCGTGAAGCAGCACTGTTTTTATTGCAAAAGGTATTCCCCTTTATTGATTTTCCCTGTGTTGTTGCTGGCCGGCATCCTGATGAGGAATTGATAAAAATAGCCGGAGCGCTGCCGCATTGCCGCCTGGTTGCAAACCCCGGCATGGAAGAAATGGAACAACTCATTGCAGGTGCACAGATACACGTTCTTCCTACTTTTCAAAACACGGGGCTGAAACTTAAATTGCTTCACGCTCTTTTCAAGGGAAGGCATATCGTTGTCAATCCGGAAATGGTACACGGCACGGGGCTGGAGGAAGCATGCAGGGTGTGTGAGCATGCCGACTCATTTATTGCAACCATACAATCACTGGCCAGACTGCCAGTGAACAAAGACTTGCTGGAGAAAAGGAAGTCGGTGCTGATGCGGGATTATGACAACAGACGTAATGCCAACCGCATCGTTACATACCTGCGGCAGAAATCTCTCTGACACTCCCCTGTTCTATGCGCACCACTCGAGCCGGATATTTGTGAATGATACCATAGTCGTGTGTCGCCATGATAAACGCTGTGTGATAATCGCGGCAAATGTTGAACAACAACTGCATGATCTCGTCTGTGGTATCGGGGTCAAGATTGCCGGTGGGCTCATCCGCCAGAATCAGTTTGGGATTATTCAGTAACGCTCGTGCTATATCTACGCGTTGCTGTTCTCCGCCCGACATTTCATAAGGCATTTTAAATCCTTTATTTTTTAGCCCTACCTTACTCAGCACGTTTTCGATCTTTTCCTTCATTAGTGCTCTGTCTTTCCATCCGGTGGCTTTCAGCACAAATTCGAGGTTGTCATAAATGTTCCTGTCCGTAAGCAATCTGAAATCCTGAAAAACGATTCCTAGATTTCTACGGAGCAGGGGCACGGTTTGCCACTTCAGTGTTTTGAGATCAAAGCCAGCCACCTGACCTTCGCCTTGCTTTAGATAAATGTCTCCATAAAGTGTTTTCAGGAGGCTCGATTTTCCCGATCCGGTTTTACCGATCATATAGACAAACTCACCTTTCTGCACCTGAAAATTCACCTGGGAAAGGATTAGGGTCTTTCCTTGAAAGATATTTGCGTTCTGTAGGGATACTATGCTTCTATCGCTCATCTTTTGGCTATGGATTAAGACAAATATAGCAGGATAATTCTGTAACCGGCATAAAAAACGCCCCGTTTTCCGGGGCGCTTTTCATTTGTATGTTTCAAAGCTGTTTAATAAACCACCAGCTTTTCTGTTTGCTTCTGAGTACCTGTTACCACAGTTACCAGATACATACCTTTCACAGCAATTGCATTTGCCGGAATTTCGATGCGGCTGATGTTAGCATTAAGCGATGCCTCCGTACGGTAAACCAGTTTACCCGTTACATCAGTTACAGAAACCTCAGCAGTTTTGCTGCCTGCATCCTTCAGGATGATGGTTGTCGCACCGCTCGTAGGGTTGGGAGCAAGGGTAAAGCCAGCAGCCTTATTCTGAAGATCCTGAACATCGGTAGTCCACTTTCCTACATGGATTCTGTCAAGGTAGAAGTTGTTACCTGTTCCGATAAAGTAAGGACTTGACATTTCAGTTCCGGGTCTGTAGCGGAAGCGGAAGAAAACTTTGTTCTTCGTTGCTAAAGCTGTAGGCAGTTTTATATTCTGCGCTTGCCAATCCCACATACCTGCCGGAGTCCAGTCGTTGATCTGAATACCGGAATTTCCGATATCACCATTGGAGAGACTCTTGAGGTTAGACCAGGTACCACCACAATCCGAAGAGTAGAAGATATCCAATGTATCATTCATCTCACTGAGTTTGCTGGTCCTAAACGCGCCAGAAGTAAAGAAGGTAAGATAAAGATTACTTGTACCGAAGGTTGAAAAATCGTAAGCCGGTGTCATGAAATCATCGTAGTCCCCGCGAGGTGTACCCACATAAACTGCGGTACCCGTACGATTATCCATTTGACGGTAAGACATGCTGGTATTGTCATAATAACCTGCATTGGTAACCGGCTGCCACTTGGTGAAGTTATTGAAGTAGTTGAAGGTAGGATATTTGTCGAGGTCACTACCTTGTGTAAACTCACCAAAATAGCTCTGAGCATCAATGGCATTGGGATCGGCGATGTAAACACGGTCGCTGCTCACGAGGGTATCGCTACCTGCATTAGAATTAGCTATCATGGTCACCGTCACCCATCCCGGTTGTGTGAATCTTGTGTTCACTGTAGATGTATTGAAGCCAGGATTATTCACCGTCTGCGTAGGATTGGAAGCGCCGTTGGAGAATGTCCAGTTAATGGAAGATAATGTATCTCTCCAGGACCTATTGGTAAAGAATACGGGGTTCCCATCAGGTCCGGCACAGGTAAATCCTTCGTTCACCTTGGAAAGGTCATTGTTGGTGACATTACCGGCACGGGTAGAGAAGTCCGCTACAGGAGGAAGATCCGCTCTTGCAGCAATTGTTCCGTTTGCATTCATTACTCCGGTGGCGATCAGATTCGCCGTATCAATCAGATTATTTCTCAGAGCGATATTGCTACGCAATGCGGCGCGCATACGCACACCCTGAAGGTAGGTGAACATTTTGGAGCAATAAGTATAATCCATCACATTCTGAGCATTTACCGTATCGGGATAGTCAATAATCCACGGACTGGTAGCGCCTACATTAAACAGGTTGTTGGCTGTTGCAGCAGGATATTGCACAAAGTAGTCGCCATAACGAAGCTGCCATTTGTAGAAATAGTTATAGTAACCATCACGAGCGACATCATGGGTCAGATCAAGCACATTTCCAATGATACCTTGATTCTGAATTCCAGATACGGAACCCAGATCGCGACCAGCGCCCGGGTTGTTGGTAAATTCGATGGAATACGCTTGTGCCTGTGTATCTATCGGCATCAGGAACATTACCGGAACTTCCTGTGAAAAATCGAAAGTGTAAACGTTCCAGCTATAGAAGTAATTATACCGTCCCTGCGCAGTGTCTGAAACAAATCTGATCACTCCGGGAATGTTACGGTAGCTTGTGTTGGGGTCAGGACGACGCTTTACGCCAGGGTTGTGTGCAAACTCCAAACTATAAACCGCGTTCGTGTCCACATAATGAATCGGGAAGTTCAGGTTCGCTTTCTCCGGGAAGCTGCTCACCGCACCGGTATAACTGTCTATGATAACGCCGTTTCTTTTCAGAACGATCTCATAAGATTTGTTGTGGTTTACTGCGGCAGTATCGGGGAAGAACCTTACCGAGCGTAGGACCAGAGTGTCGCGGAGACGGAACGTAATGCCGAGTCCGTTCAAAGTATCACTTACTGCGGCTGCGTCATCAACAAAGTCAATAACCTGAAGACCGAGAGAAGTAGAATCCGTACGCTTATTGTTCAGCGTCGTACCTGTGTAGCTTTTTACGGTCACATAGTTTCCGCTTGCATTTTTATGTTTCAAAGCAATAGTAAATTGCTTGCCGCTATCTGCAGGATAAATGCTTACGCGATCAAGATTCACTTTTTCAAGTGTCTTAAAACGAATACCTCTGCCATTCACATTATCATAGGCTTTAAAGGCCTGATCTTCGATCTTGAACTTGCCGGCAATGGCATCCGTATAAATACATTTAGTATCGTAATTGTCGGCTGCGTTACATCCGGCAGGATCGTGACCATCTGTTGGGGGTGTGTCATCTACATCGTCATCGCCGCAGGTAACTTCGGGACTATTAGTTCCGCCCCAGGGATGATCGAGATTAAGACTGTGACCGATTTCGTGACCGATCGTATTATCGTTATTCAGGGGTGCTTGCGATGAAGTAATGGGGCCGTCATACCAGGGAGTAGCATTACCAGACGGTGGCTTAAGAGCATAAGCTGCTGCACCCGTATGATTATTATCAAAAAGCGCGACAATCCAGATATTCAGGTAAGATGCCGGTTGCCAAACGTCAAACTTTGCATGATCGCCAGCAGACCGGGTGGTGAAATCGCGCCGACGGGTGATGCCGTTAGTGGGATTACCCATTGGGTCTTTTTGCGCCAGATGAAATTGAATATGTGTGTTGGCTATATACTTAATATTGGTGCCGGGGATATTTCCCTTGTAGGTAGAGATCACCTGATTGGTATCGCTATTGGCACCGCGGTACAAACGATTGATATTATCAAGCTCCTGATAAATAACATCATCAGAAATGTACTCCATACTTCCGTTGTAATTATGGATTACGTGGAATACAATAGGCACATGCAGGGTCACCGTGTCGTCCCAGGCTCCTTGCGATGTCACCTTAAATCCCGCCAGATTCATCTTCCCAAGCGCCGCATCAATCTGAGCTTTCAACTGTGCTTCCGTTACCGCTATCTCGGGGTGTGCCGCCTTCGCCCTTGCCGTCACCTCGTCTGTGAAGCAATGCGGCACCGTCTGCGCTTTAAGCAACCCGGTTCCGAGGCATGCAGCCGCCGTGAATAGTAAAAATGCTTTTTTCACCATTTCTATTTTTTGAAAAAATTTTTAAATTTCAAGTGATTTCAAAGATAGATATTCCTGTTAAGAATTTGCAAACTAATTTGTCATAGTAGATTAATATTACGCCCGTTAGAAAAGGCTTTCCACGACATTTCCATGACGCAAAGTCGTCTGTGCCTACTACTAAAGCGAACGCTCATTTTCAAAATTTTTTCCGGCACTTTGAAGAGATCACGAGCGGCAGTAAATGAAATTTTAGACTACTGAATACCGGGTTTTGAAAAAAGAGACTTTCCGAAAATTTATGCTGCGGCAAAACTATTTATACATCGTACCCACAATATCCACGAAACACTCCAATTTATAGCTCTGGTGTGTAAAAAGACGTGGCAATAGTTGGCACAATAAATACCCAACATAATAGCCGACTCTCGGGCGGTATTATATTTCGGTTGAAGTTGTGCGGCGAATAAGCACCTTATTCACCGCATAATGTGCGGCAATAATGGAGTTTGCGGCAAATAACCGCTATATTTACCGCAAACGCTGCGGAGAAAACATGGTTTACATACATCAACGTCCTGAATGGCCCAATTTCACTTGGAACGAAAAACTGTTGCTTCAGAGGCTTGTCCAGATAGGCAATAAGCAAGGCCGCCTCATTGGGCGAATGGAGGGATTGGGATTCTCATTGCAAAACGAAGCGACACTTTTGAACATGACTTCAGAAGTGATAAAGTCGAGTGAAATCGAAGGAGAGATACTAGATCATGACCAGGTCAGATCATCAATCGCCAGACGACTTGGCATGGACATAGCTGGTTTAGTTCCATCAGACCGATCAGTTGATGGAGTCGTAGAAATCATGATTGATGCGGTTCAGAACTATAAGGAGCCGTTGACCGAAGAGCGATTGTTTAATTGGCACGCAGCATTGTTTCCCACCGGGCGAAGCGGTATGCAACGCATCGTAGTTGGAGGATGGCGCCTCAACGATCCAGAGAGCCCCATGCAAGTCGTATCGGGACCTATGGGAAAAGAAAAAGTACATTTCGAAGCGCCCTCCGCTGACCGACTGAAAGAAGAAATGAAACGATTTCTTGATTGGTTCAACGCTGAAGATGAACTACCTCCGGTATTAAAGGCTGGCATCGCACATTTTTGGTTTGTTACCATCCATCCATTTGATGACGGTAACGGAAGATTGACCCGCACCATAACAGACTTGCAACTGTCAAGAGCTGATGGAACAAACCAACGCTTCTACAGCATGTCAACACAAATAAGGCAGGACCGCAATTCTTATTATAGCATTTTAGAACAATCCCAGAAAGGCGAGCTTGACATTACAGCGTGGTTAGCGTGGTTTATGGACTGTCTGGAAAGGTCGTTGGATGCTGCAGATCAGATTTCTGGCATTGTGCTGAGAAAAGCGAAATACTGGGAATGGCTGTCGGCAAAAAAATTGAACGACCGCCAGCAACGCATCATAAACAAGCTGCTTGATCAAGAGTTTTTTGGAAAGCTTACGTCCTCCAAATGGGCTAAAATGAACAAATGCTCAGCCGATACGGCACTCAGAGACATCAATGACTTAATAGCACAGGGAGTATTGGAGAAAGACGGCTCTGGCGGACGAAGCACAGGATACCACTTAATCGGTCAACACCGATAAAGCATTTGCCGCATATTATGATAAAAGCAGCCTTTTATACATTCAAGCAGAAAAAGGAAGCTTAGAAACGGATACTCATGTTGGTTGTTCAAAAGTTGCACGCAACAAAAAAGCCGACTCTCCCGAACCGGCTGTAATCTGTGCCCCAGGCGGGACTTGAACCCGCACTCCCATTGCTGGGAACAGGATTTTAAGTCCATCTCAAATCATATTGATCTGTAGTGATATGGTTGATTATAGAGGGTTTCAAAGTTTGATGGTGACATACCAAACCATAAAAAACCCCACAAAACCATATAATGTTGTCCAAATGTTGTCCTGATTTGTATCAGTCAATGGTTAATTTCACAACATGAGTCGGCGTTATGAGTTCAGTAAAGATCGTCCTTAGAAAAAACAAAACATCTGACGGCAAATATCCGCTTGTTATCCGAGTCACCAAAGATCGAAAGACCTCTTACATCGGGCTAGGTGTCCATGTGCGCGAACAAGATTGGGACAAAGCGAATCAACGCGTAAAGAAGTCCCATGCGAATTCTAAACGGCTAAATAATCTGCTTATCCAGCGTTTGGCGGAAGCGACAGATAGCGCACTTGAATTGGAAGCAAATGCTCCGAATGTATCTGTAACCGCAGTGCGACAAAAAATAAAGCCGAGCGCCGGCAGCACAGTTTTTCCGCAGGCAGACCTGTATCTTACCCGTTTAAAAGATGAAGGAAAGTTCAACCAATATTCGGCGAACAAATCACGCGTCAAACACCTGAAAACGTTCCTGAAAAATGATGTTAACTTCTCTGAACTGACGATTGGTACGCTCGAACGATTTAAAGCACATCTCAAGTTTGCATACTCCATGTCAGAGAGGTCAGCAGTCAACCATCTTGTCTTGGTCCGTTCAATCTTCAGCCAGGCAATTAAGGATGGCGTGTGCGATCCAAAATATTACCCATTTGGTAAAGGCAAGCTCAAGATAAAGTTTCCGGATTCTGTAAAGGTTGGATTGACACTTGAAGAAGTTCAAAAGATCGAAGATGCTGAACTAAGCCACGAAGCAGATCATGCTCGAAATCTTTGGTTGATTTCTTTCTATTTTGCAGGGATGAGAGTCTCTGATGTGTTCCGGTTGAAATGGTCGGATTTTTCGGATGGGCGGTTGAATTATAAAATGGGGAAAAACGAAAAAGCAGGATCACTGAAAGTGCCTGCTAAAGCGCAGGTGATTCTAGATCATTATGAGAAATTCAAAGTAAATGCAAACGGCTTGGTGTTTCCCGAATTGCAGAAAACGGACTTAAGCAATAAGTTCGAGACACAACGATTGATAGCAGTAAAAACGAAAAATGTTGATGAATTACTGAAGAATCAGGTCGCTACAAAATGCGACATACAGAAGAAGCTGACTATGCACATTGCTAGGCATACGTTTGCTCAGATTGCTGGCGACAGAATTCCCATTCAGTTGCTCCAAAAGCTTTATCGACATAGCAGTATTACTACGACAATGGGCTATCAATCAAACTTCACACATAAAGATACCGACAGTGCGCTTGAACTTGTAATTGGTAACTGACAATGAAAACCTATAACCAGTAAATCAAGAGTCTTTTTTATGAACTCAAACATGTCACCAACTATTTGTTAGGAATAAGTCTGATACTTTTTTATCTTGACGTCTCATGTTTGTTCGCCGCGGAGGGAATTGCAGCTATGCTTTTTTCGCTTATCATAAACACAAAACGACATGCTCAAACGATTACTTGTTTCTGCACTTACACTTCTATTTCTTGCTTCTTGTGGTGATCTTGTACAAGTTGTCTACACGGCTCCAATCGACAATTCAATAAAGAAAGAGAAAGGATTTTACGTCTATGAAAATGATGACGTTCGTATCGTCTATTCCTTTTGGCATGACAACGGTATCATGTCTTTCTCTCTGTATAACAAATTAAACAAGCCGATTTATATTGACTGGAAAAAATCCTCCTTTGTCAATAAACAACAGCGTTTCCCATACTATTCCAACTCGACAAAACACGACTTTGTTGTAACAAGCGATGCTTGGGCAACTGTCTTTGCTAATTATGGGTATACTACCGGCATCAAGAACGTTTCGGGAGCATCGTTAAGAGTGAACGAATCTCATTCATTCCACCGAAATCCTACGTTATGAAGGCTTTTAACAACTTAGTTAGCCATATCTATTTTGACATACGGGGTGCCAACACAGAAGAGAAGAACGTCGATGGGAAAAGATTTTATGTTACAAAGCCCTCGAATAACCAGGTGTATTTTAGAAACTTCCTGACGTATTCCACCAGTGAAAGCTTCGATCAAGAAAACTTCGTGGATAACGGCTTTCATGTGACAAAAGTGCTCAGCCTCGAAAAAAATGATTTCGAGCAGGAAGACATTGAAGGAAAGCTTACCTCCGAATATTATGCGAATACCAGGTTCTATATATCAAACCTAAAGAAAAGTGACCTGCTTTATTAAAAGTCGATTTATAGGAATTCATCCTTTTAATTATCCGGTTTGGGCATCGATAGTCATCTGTGAGACGTAACAGAACATGCAGGGATGCACACAGCAAAAAACTAACGTCAATGGCACGAGTTTATATGAAGATTTATACCTTCGTTTGCAAAATCGACCTCATGATTCGGGAATCGATAACAAAGCGCAAGGTAATTTTGTGAAGAAGTGATGGTGAGTAGCGAAAGATTTGAAGTCAAAAAAGTTAAAGAGATTGGCGAGATCCAAGTGATAAAGCCAATTTCTACTGGCATATCGCTTCCCTCTAGAACCCCGAGAAGTCCTTTCAGCTTTTTGACGGAGACGCTACGTAGTATTTCCAAACTTTTCATTAGTCAACCCAAGGAAAAACCTGTTGAATTCCATGACTTCGTTTCTGCTAAACTTATCCCTGAGTTGAATTCAACACACCGAAAAAATGGAATTGCTTCTTTATTAATGCAGAGCTTGTCTGATTACAGAAGAACAAACAAAAAATATTTTGGGAGTTACTCTAGCCAGAAAGAGCCCTTATTTCTTCTGCAGTATAAGTATGCCGACTTCGATTTATCCATGATTACCTGGAACACGCTCACATCAAATTATTACCTGGAAAAAGTTATTTTGAACGGCTTTGGCACAAATTACTTAAAGACCCGAAAGCTTATATTCGAAGATTATGTCGGGATGCACTTTGCTGATCTGGAAAGAGAAAAATTAGTGATAGAAAGGGACATTAAGGGAGTTAAGTTCTATTGTTTATTATCTGCCCATCACGAAGCAGATAAGGCTAGGTCTTTTTACAGGAAACAGAAAAAAACACTTGATCGGCTTCTTGTTATCAATTACTGTCCTTATGAAATGTCTCATGCAATTGAACACTATGGTCCACAGGAGAAATTGATGTCTACAGAGACTAATGATTTATCTGAGAAGGACATTCTTGCAGTTAGAAAGAGCATTGTTGATTCGATCATTCGCAATGGGTTTGATGTTGCAAAGCGCAAATACACTCATCCTTTTGCGTTGGAGATTTTGAATGAATTGGAGTCAATGAACGACGATCAACTGTTCAACTACAGCATTGAGCTAAGCGAGCAAACTCTTCCTTATTACAAGATTAATTGACTCTTTCTTTCATGCATCTGCATTTACGGGACCGATAATAGTAGAATATAAGTTCATTCTCTGAATTCGCTGTCAAGTCGTACCTACCTCTCCAAGTTTTCCCGTTTGTAGCCCAGAAGTTTTCAGCTTCTATGTCTTTTGTAATAAGGTCAAATATATTTGTTACTGAACTTGCATATTTCGTGCCTATTAGAAGCTTACTAAAATCCTCCCTTGATTTTTCAGTCATTGTAAATCCAAGCTTTGCCCAGACAATATGACCAACATGGCTCGTCTGACCATTTATGTATGCTTTTTGTGCTGTCAACTCAATAACCTTGAATCCCATTTGGCGAGCGTGATTTATCTGAGACAAAAGTACGGAAGTGCCTATACCTGTTCTGCACATGCTTTCCTTAACCTGAAATGATTCGTTGCGAATTACAAGCGCCTTTAGATGAACCGTACGGTACAAACGAAAAAACTTACATTCGATGTCAATGTGCACCTCATCATAGTCAGTCTCGTAAAAATATGCCTCAATGAAACGGACATGCGTGTCAAAATTTGCGTACCCTTCAATACCAGTTAAACTTATTAGTTCATGGAATTCTAAGTCGGTGTAGCCCTTACTGTTATCTTGATCAATCTTTATTTTACGGGGAAACGGCATCAATAAGCAAGCGATTTGGGACGGAGCTTTGTGCCCGACCGAAAAATTACGAAATTAAACGAAGACTTTTTCTTTAACAACTTGCAGCAGTTTAGTAATTAATGACTCTATAGAAAACTTCAAGTGAGTCCGTTTTCCACCGCAAACAAGGCAAGACCAGTTCTAGTCTTTTTTCCAAGTTTTCGACAAAGTGCGTTTTTGAAATTTTCAGCACTCCTTATGCCGACTTTCATGATTGCCGCAATCTCCTTTATGGAGTACTCTGATGCACACAGTTGTAAGAAAGAAATTTCAGATGGAGTAAGATTTGATTTAGGGGCATGGGCAAGATTATCAAAAATCTTTTCACCTTTGTAAATACTTAGAAGTGACTCATGTAATATTTCTGGATCAACTGTTTTGCTTAGGAAGCCGTCAACACGAATGGAAGAAGCATTTGCAGCAAGGAATTGTGTGTCGAACATAGAGAGAAACAAAATTTTCATGTACTTCCACCGCTTGATTATTTCTTCTGCGGTTTCGTAACCATTCATCGGCTTCATCCGAAGATCGAGAATACATATATCCGGTAGGAAGGTTGCCTCTGACAATTTCCTAATCAACTCAGTTCCATCTGATGCATCAATAACCACCTTAAGGTCAGGGAAATCATTGAGCATAGAAATGAGACCTCCTCTGAATAATGTGTGGTCGTCAGCTACAGCTAGATAGACAGATGGCATACAGAAAATTTCCCCATTTTAAAGAAAACATTTGTTAACCGAGCTCAGCAGAAAACTGTATTAATACTGCAATATACAACCACTTATTAACTCTTTTCGAAATTCTCCCACAATAATTTTATTGTCTAAATCAGCGATTTATGTGTTGCATAAACAGTTCTTTAACATCAAAACTCGGCAGCGGAATAGTGGACACAGCCAACTCCTTTTTAGATGGTAGTGGTGTTTTGGTCCCAGTATTCACTTCGGGTGCAAATGGCTCCGTAATAAAGTCAATAACAGTTAAGGCTACAGGAAGTACGAGCCAGGGTATGGTGCGATTATTCGTTGGGAACGGCGAACTTAATTTCCTGTATCGAGAAATTATGATACCTGCAAACGTCCAAACCGGAGTTGTACCAGCATTTTCTCTGGTATTACCTGGCATCTTCCGGCTTCAACCAGGCTGGAGTTTGCTTGCATCGACTGAACTTAGCGAGACATTCAATGTTTTTGCAGATTATGGCGAGTGGGAAAATTGTTCATGCTAACTTAAACAATGTTATATGTGTACCAAACTAATATCGTATGCCAAAACAGGGATTGCTCAAGTAGATACAGCAAATCCCAACTTAAATGGAACCGGAAGCGTAGTTACCGTCCTCACAGGAACTAATAAAGGAACGAGCATCTCGTCAATATTCATAAAAGCCATCGAGAACACGACCGAAGGAATGGTAAGGCTTTTCGTATTCAACGCATCTACAGGATATACGATGCTTTTTCGTGAAATCTACATTCCAGCTACTACCACGACAGCTGTTGAGAAAGCATTTGAAACAACTGTTCTTGGAGAGTTAACTTTATCCAATGGAGATATTCTTTATGCCTCAACCCAGAATTCGGAAAAGTTCAATGTTGTAGCTAATGGTGTCGCTTTTGACTACTGTCCATGCGGGTCTTCGGACTCGGTTTGTTGTTCTGACACGCAAGCGGAAGCCTTAATTGGAGCCGTACGAATCTCAGAAGGAAATGAGTTTTTGGATGGAAGCGGTACAACCTATGTTGTGATATCCGTGCCGCCTACATACGATGGAGGGATTGAAATAACGAATGTCGCCATCAAATCGATTCAGTCAACAAGCCAAGGCATGGTAAGGCTGTTTATTCAAAACGGGGCTGGGATATTTTTGATAAAGGAGTGCGAAGTTAATGCTCAGGTTCAAACGAGTGTTGAACCTGCATTCAGGTCCGTAGTATCGTTAAACATTCGGTTAGAACCCAACTGCCTTTTATTGGCGTCAACACAATACCCTGAAAGTTTCAACGTAATAGTTGACGGAATTGGCTTGGCTAATTGCCCTTGCCCTGAAGTCGGTTAAAATTCCATATTTGTTTACACCTAAATATTTTATATGAAGTTTGAAGAAGTTAATATGCAGAAGTTTCAATTGGATTTTGTGTGGGGCGCTGAAAATCCTACCGATGCAAGAGATGCTGAATCACATTTTAACCCTGCAATAAGACCAACGGGACCAGGCGGCGGGAATCCCGGCATACCTCTGGGAAAATTCGTAGTGGTTTATGGCGATCAAAAATGGGGCTCTGATGGCGGTTCAGGTAATCCTTGTTACACAGGAGTGTATGGACATGATTCCTTCTTAGGAATACGATTAAATGCTGACCATTTGGTGCGAACCGACATGGGAAGAGATTAGTTTTTATCTTGTCAAAGCGATGAGATGGATAATATTTTTTCTGCAATTAGTCTTTGTACCTTGCTTATCAGCACAAACAGTTCATTTTTACGGAAAAGTACTTGATGACAAAGGGGCAGGTATTCCCTTTGCAACGGTAGGCATAAAAGATAAGAATCAGGGTGTCTACTGCGATGAACTTGGAAATTTTTCCTTTAGCGCACCTCTTGATTCAATAAAGGGAATTGTCTTTCATTGCGTAGGCTACAAGGAAAAAGTCGTAGAAGTTTCATCGAAACCTACTGATCCGATCATCGTTAAGCTTGAAAGGAATGAGGTAATACTTGGTGGAGTACTTGTCAAAGGGGAAAAGAATGCGAAATACCGGGTGGGATATTTAGGAAAGAAGACAAAACACTACGGAGACTGTTATTACCGATCCGGGGACGAAATTGCTATTTTTTTACCACCTCAAAATCGAAACAAAGGTTTTGTAAAAGAAGTCTACGTCTATATTACCAACGAGGGCATCTTCACCAATAAATTTAGAGTGCATATCTATGAAATTGATACGACAAGGAATTCGCCAGGGAGAGACATTTCTGACGGAAACATCATCGTTGCCGCCATCAAGGGTAATGAATGGGTAAAAGTGGACGTAAGTGAAAAGAATATTCCTGTCGGTCAAGGAGTTTTCGTTTCTATGGAATGGATCTCCGGGTATGGAAACAACATATCGCTTTTGCAATCTAAAAAGAACCCAGTGGTTGAAAAATACCATAGCCCCGTGTTGGGACTAAGCAAAACACACATTGTGAGGCTAGATATATTTTGGAGAGACGTGTTTAAGGACGATTGGCACCAACAAGTGGGGACTTTCGGAAATTTTGGTTTAGTACCCATGATTTACGGAACCTATACATACAAGAGGAAATGATTCTTTTGTTAAGCTCGCATCTCGAAAGCTCAACAGATAAAATTGAAGATTGGCTATGCTATTATGGTCACAAGTACCTAAGATTGAATACTACGTCTTTGATTCCTAATATCGTCAGTATTAATCTGAGGAACAGTTTATTTTATTTGCAAGACGGGACTACTTTGAATCCTCGGGATTTCAATGTTGTATTTCGCAGGAAATGGTATATACACGATTTCTTGCGTAATGAATTGAACAATATTGATGCAAAGACGTTGATTAGCCTTCGAACAGAAAATTCTGAAATAGCCAATTATTTCAAGAATTGCCTTTGCCATGCAAAGTGGATTGATGATGAAAACAGAGCTGATTTAAATAAGTTAGATCAACTACGCCTCGCCAGGCGTTCGGGTTTAACAGTTCCTGAAACACTTGTCACATCCAACAAGAATCAGTTGGCAGACTTCCTCAAAGAACATAAGCGCATTATAACAAAACCCCTTCTCGCTCATATGTCTTTCGAAAAAGAAGATGCCCTTTTCGCGACATATACATCCGTCATTACCGAAAACTTCTTTCAAAACCTGCCTGAACATTTCTACCCGAGTTTATTCCAAGAATATGTAGAAAAGGAATTTGAAATTCGTGTGGTTTTCGTTAATGATAAGGTGTTCTCGCTAGCCTATTTTTCACAGCAAGAGGAAGCTACTTCGATAGATTACCGCAATCCGAGTGGCATGTTCAAATTCAAAACCGAAGTTGTTACGCTGCCATCTGAAATCACAAGTGCCATAAAAACTTTCATGGACCTTGCTGGCCTAAGCACAGGTTCAATAGACTTAATTTACCGCCCTAACGGCGAATTCGTTTTCCTCGAAATAAATCCTTGCGGGATTTTTGAGAACGTAAGCTATTTTGGCAATTTTAATATCGAAGAGGAATTTGCAAAGCTTCTAATGAAACATGACAATACCGCCGTACCAATATAACACGATAAGTTTAACTGCCGAAAGAGGTTTGGAAGGGGTGTTGCTTCCGGCAATTACATTTTACATGACAGAAATAAAGCCCAAAAAACCTGTTTGGATTCTTGCCAAAACCAAGTATTACGGAGGAAGTCTCCTAGTGAAGAGATTTTATAAGCCTATCATGCTTTTATGAGACGCCTTCGATTGTACTCAAATTGCAAAATCACTTCTGGTTACGTTCGAGATGTCATCGTTGATTTAGAGCGCGAGAAATTCTTCTTCGTCCCTAAGGGCTTGACGTTGATGCTTTCAAAAGGCTTTGATGTTACTGAATTTGAAGCGTACAAGGAGGTGATTTTAAACTATGAAAGTTTTTTAATCGAGAACCGTTTAGCCTTTTATCCCAATTTCCTGTTTCAAGGAGACCCTTTCCAGAATTGCAATGATAGCTTTGTCAAAATTTCAAATTGCATACTAGTCGTAAAGGATGAGAATGAGCCAAATTCTCTAATGCAGATAACCAACCTACTCGATACTGCAGGATGCCAGGCTCTTTTGATTTTGTTGGAAGACGCCAGCCAGAATGTAAATGAGATTTTAAAAAGTTTTTCTGAATCAAAAATACGTTCAATAGAACTGGTCGTACCATATCGCGAAAATTATTTGGACACTCTTTCTGATGATTACGAACTAAATGCGCGGATCAGTTTAGTGACTTTTTACAATGCACCCTCAGAAAAGTATCTCAAGCTTGGCGACTACAAACAAATATTTGTACAGCTTCTTCCAAAAACACTATCAGAACTCTTATTTCTCAAGGTACGCCCAGAGCATTTTCGTTGCAACATTCCCTTTTACTTGGAATCACTACAAGGCAATCCCTACTATCTCAAGAAGATTATCGTGGATATGAAGGGGAACGTATATGAAGACTTAGTTTCAAATAGGGTTTCAGGAACGGTTGCTACATTATTTCCCGCTGACTCTGAGTTCGAGTTCATTCAACCTGAGTTCACCAGGATATTGAAGTCAGAAATTGACATTTGCAAAAACTGCGAATTTCAAAACATTTGTCCAGACAATCGCATTCCTCAACGGAAGCAGGATGGAACATGGTATCACACCTCAGAATGTCGTTACAATCCTTATATTGGGAAATGGGAGGGAGAGGAAGGATATCAAGATTTAAAAAAATCAGGTGTAGTTTCTACAGCAACAGAATTTACTATTGATGAGGAAATTTTAGCTTGCGCGATTGAAGCTGCTTGGAGCGATGATCAGCGATTATCGTGATAGAAGAACATATAAATACCTCCAACCAAACAACCTTTGCCCTAGAGGGGGTGCTTCAAAAAGACAATTTATTGTAGAACGATTACCCTAAACGACTAACAGATATCAAGCGCCGCAATTCGAAGAATCTCCTTTCTCAACTCCTCAGGATTACCAAACTTTTCGACAAAGCCATGTGCGCCACTTTTAAACATCGTAGTTCTTGTATGTTCATCGTTATCGACTGAATAACCCAATATCCTAATCTGTTTCCATTGAGAAGACAAAGTCTCGGCAGTCTGATAACCGTTCATCACCGGCATATTCACGTCGAGCAAGCAGACATCCGGTAGTGTAGTGGACAATGATAATTGATCGAGGAAATCCTTTCCATTCCAAGCTGTCATCACCACTTCAAGACCCATATTGCTTAATATCTCTGTATGGTGCAGTCTGGCTTTCGGGTGATCGTCTACGATAGCAATCTTTATTGACATGATGAAAGATTCAGGAATGACGAAAGGTAAAAAGAAGGATTCTGCTGTACTAACGTAGTTTGCCCATGAAATCGTGGGCATATTACGCAACCAATCATGTGGTTATTGCGCAAGACAATTATGGTTTTTGCGCAAATGCCAGTCGCCAATCGTGCAACAACTGTCAAACTCATGAAGGATTTTGAGGCTATAAATTGTCTGATTGCCTGATTATCTTCGCCTTAGCTCGATAATACACTTCATGCTAGCTTCTTTTGTCCACACGCTGACCATTGCCGGAAAGGTGTTTATTTGCCATTACCTTCCGGTTGAAGGCAGGAAAGCTTATACAATCCAGGTGCTGAACCATGTGCTTTATAACACGCAGTTTTCTGCAGAATGTAACGATGTAGGCGTATGGCAAATTACCTCTCCTGTTACGCAAGACATCTTACTGGCACATGATCGCTTTATCGAACCGATTTTGCAACGCCTGGCTTGAATCACATACCAGATTGTGTATAATGCAGTAACGGTGATCATCGGGCAAGATGTTGCCAAGTTGGTCCCATCCTTTTTGTGCGCGGCTCTCATAAAATATTCTGTAGACAGAAATTTAGCTTGCTATAGAGGTAAAGCCAATCACTCAAACAACCTTCACTGGTAGTCCATAATAAAACCCCGATATACTGCACGGAGGAAAAAATGTATTTTCGGTCTATGGTAAAGCATATCAACAACTCCTTCCTTGTTGTAGTGATTTCCGCTTTACTGATTGGTCTTTCAAAATTCGATCCTCCTAGTCGTATCAGTGTTTTCACGCTGCTTTTTGCCCTTTTCTATCTTGCCTTACGTCTAAAAACCTACCTTGATGATTTTGCCTTTTTTAAGGCTGCAAGGCTGGATACGCCGAACTTCAAAGTTGGGTTCGTCCTTGCCATTATTTCCTGGTGCGTTTGGGCACTCAGTGGTTACATGATTTATAAAAGCGATAGTCTGATTTCACTCTTCCTTCTAGGAATATCAATCAGTGTCTCTACGATCTGGATTATTGCGGAAGGCTTACGGCAAGGAGCATCAAAGGAGCAATATAGCTGGATCATCATGAATGCACTTTATGTGACGTTATTGTGGTCGATTCATGGCTTCAGGGAATTGCTTCCTGAATGGACAAAACTTTTACTGATGATTTGCTTATTGATCCTTTTGTGCCTTGACTTCCATTTAAGTAAAAGTTTCAAAAAGCTGGAACTGCCTGATTAATCAACGAACCATTTATAAATACCGTCCATGAAACTCGCTCTTGTCAATAATGTTAGAAGCTATGCTACCAAGGGGGCGAAGGGCTCATGTCCTTTTTGTGGCTCCGATGTTATTGCAAAATGTGGGACAATAAAAACCGATCACTGGGCTCATAAAGGTGTTCGTAACTGTGACCCATGGTGGGAGAATGAAACGGACTGGCATCGGGCATGGAAGGACAATTTCCGGGCGGATTGGCAGGAGGTGATTGCACATGACGAGGCTACTGGTGAAAAACACATCGCAGACATCAAAACGGATTATGGGCTTGTCTTGGAGTTTCAACATTCACATTTGAATCCGATAGAGCGGAGCAGTCGTGAGAAGTTTTATAAAAACATGATTTGGGTAGTTGATGGAACGCGTCTCAAACGCGACTATCCACGCTTCGAAAAGGCGAAGCAAGATTTCCGTGTTACAAATAAGCAAGGCATTTTTATAGTGGATTTTCCAGACGAGTGCTTTCCATCAGCATGGATCAATAACCGTGTTCCAGTCATATTTGACTTCAAAGGCACCGACGTAATTGTGGATGCAAAAGACTCTAGAAATTATCTATACATGCTCTATCCCAAGAGTGCTGCCAGGCATAGATTTGTAGCAATTATAACTAGAGAGTTTTTTGTCGATTGCATAATCAGTGGTAACCTGTTTGCTAAAAAGCAAGAAACGCAAAAGCAAGTTGTAACGCCACCTGCTCCTAACAGGCGAGTTGCTGCACGGTCTCAATACGTCTTTCACAAGGGAAGATATGTAAGACGATGGCGGTTTTAGAAGAAGGTTCAATGACTAGAATTCGTTTACACAATGGTTCTAAGATTATTTCTACCTCTTAGATTTGTTGAAGAACCATCTCGCCATAAAATTCATCCGATTAAGTTCGTCAGTCGTCTTGCTTATACGTGTATCACACTCAAAAATCGGGTGTTCATTTTCATCCTTTTTTACCGATGACATTCCAAATCCTATACAAAGGTTCTCACCTGCACGCGTCCAACCTACGGCGCCAAACCTTTTTATTTTACAAGCATTCAAATGCCTATAAAGAAATGACATCATCAAGAATTCAAGAACTTTAGCCGACGTTGTCTGCCCTTCAATACCACGTTTGATCGCAATAGACAGTATCAGTAAATTGTAATCGGTCGCAGTATCATAACTTAAGATGCTGGCAGGCTCAATATCAGATTCTTTCAAAGTACCGTTTATGAAGGCGTTATAAGTCTCGTCGTTTACTGGAACTGCGTTTATGTATCCCAAGACTTCCTTAGTGAAATTGTCTTCGATAAACAACCAAATATCTGGCTCGGTGTCGTACCACCTTAGGGCTTTATCAGTCGTGATCGGCGAGCTTTGGTAGACTTTGTCATCATAAACTTCATTATCAATTGCAATCGTTTGGCTAAACTTGGAAAGAATTTGTTGCTTACTCAGTTCCTTACCGTGCACAATACGAAGTTGATGGGGCTTTTCGTAGATATACTTCTTAAACATTGAGATGTAATGTTCCTCATAATTGAAATCGCCGTGACCAAAGTGTTCCACATTAGTTTCAATAATGAAAGAACTTTTTTGAAGAAATCCATGTCTCGTACACGTCTTTGGTGAACCCGTAATTAAAAATGAAAGCGAAACGACCCAATCTTTTTGTGATCGTTCATAAACAATACTGCTAACCTGGTCGTTGAGGATTAATTTGAACCAGTCATAATTTTCTGGGATTATCGATCCGACCAGAAAGATCTTGTCGAATTTTATTTCAGGGTATTTTTCGAGTGTTTTGACGAGTATGTAAGAACCTAAGCTATGTGCAATGATTGAGGGTCTGTGGTATGGTTTGCTGATATCTATGGTATAGTTCTTATTGTTTGCAGCATTAAAATACCAGTCCTTGAATTTTGATATATCAGCTTTCAGATGCCAGGGGAAAATTTTAAAAATCTTTCTCCCATACACGTAGGGGATGCTTGTAAGCTTAATTGCATTTATGCTCCTTGTCAAAATTAATTGCCAGTCTCTGTTGGAATTCCAACCATGAATGGACATGATGTTTTTAGGGGAAAACGTTCTCTTTTTAGTTGTCGCTTTCATATAAAATCGCTGAAAGTTTCGCTACAGTTGACGGTAAAAGAATAAAATCCAAGATAAAAACTTTACTTCCAACAAGGAGTCTTGTTTCGCCCTACCTCATGAATCGCGCTGTGGCGTGAGGTTTTCGGATTCGTATTTTTTTGTTCTAATTTTACAGCAAACCAATTTTTGCGCATGATGTAATTTAAGTGTGACTACTGAAGACATATAGATAGCTGACTACAGCTTTTTTCCATCTCGAAACTCGCAACTTCAATACCTCGGAAAAAATGATGTAGGACGCGCCGGAACGGCGTGGACTTATTCATTTCCGAGGAGGCATCGCGAGTGCCTGAGATGGGGTGTTTGAGTTTCACGCCTAATTTATTTCCTGCCAGTCACATTTAAATCACATGCACATGCACCCAACAATCCTGCCTGTCTTCAGGCGCTTCGGGCTGGCGGCAAGCCTGCTCCTGCTTTCCGTTCTGGGCTATGCCCAGAAGCCTTGCAAATACGTCAAGGAAGTCACTGATCCCTTTACCAAGAAAACCGCCAGAGGCGCACAAATGGCGGTGGGTGACCTGTTCACCATGAAAGAAGTTGCCTTTGAAGAAGCGGACGGTAATCTGTATTTCGGGATTAGCATTGTTTTCAATGACATGGACAATATTCCCTACAAAGCCGGGGATAAGGTCTCCTTCAAGCTTGCAAATGACGATGTGATAGAAATCAGCCCTGCAAAGGATATCGCCCCAAGGGATATCCGTCTGTTTGAGCAACCGGCAAGGCAATGGGTGGTGATGCAGGAAGTCGCGGAGGATGTGTACAAGCGTGTGGCAGCCTCGCCCATTGTCGCCATCAAATACCATCTCAAGAACGATTATCTCATTCAGGGCATCTCCAAACGCCAGGGACAGAAGATCATGGAGAATGCTGCCTGTATGCTCGCAAGCCGTTAAAGAAACACTATTCCAAACACTTAAATCAATTCATATGCAATGCACAACATGTCAATCGGACAATGTCCAGAGGCTTAGCCTCATTTATGAACAAGGCACCCACAACATCAGGACCACTGGGCATACGACCGGTGCCGGGGTCGGTATCGGCAGGGGAGGCTTAGGCTTTGGCGGCGGCTCTGCCACCACTACAACGACCGGAAAATCTCAAACCATTGCTGCCCGGAAAGCTGCACCACCAGACAAGAAGAAGATCGGTATTCCGTTTGCCATTGCAGCGGTTGGGCTTGTCCTGATGCCTGTAATGGGGACGCCGGTTCTGCTGATCGCCCTTGCCATTGGCGGCTTTCTGTTCTGGAAATATTCGCAGTACAACAAGAACGTTTATCCGCCGCTTTATGCTGCCTGGGAGAAATCATGGCTATGCAATAAATGCGGGGCAATCTATCAGCAGTAAATTTTTTCACCTAATCATTTCAACCACAAAATTTAAAACCAAATTTTATGAAGCTTATCAATTCAATGCTAATCGGCAGCATGATCGCTGTAACACTGTTTTCCTGCAATAAAAAAGACAGCAATAGCAATAACCCAAACCCTCCTGGTGCAACAATTGTCGGCACCTGGAAGACTGTTGCGATGGAAAGCGATAAAGAAGTAGAACTCGGAATAGGTATGACTAAAAACATTTTCCTTGCCATTCACCCCTGCCAGCAGGACAATCTGGAGACTTACACCAGTAAAACCAGTGGTACCAGAACACAAGACGAAGGGGCAACGAAATGTGAACCGGGTGACCCGCAGACGATAGGTGTTGTGCCTTACACAATCTCTGGTGACACCATTCATTTCGGTGCCAATGCTTACTTTAAGATTCTATCAGTGGATCAGACTACGTTGAAATACAGTTTCCCATCAACATGGAAGCAGGGTAATGATTCTTTCCAGATCGTAATAACATCCACACTGCAACGGCAATAGTCATGCAAAGCTGGTCATTGCACTTTGATAAGTCACCCCTTAGCCGTGACGCACGGACAGGCAAGGTTTTGGGAAAAAGAATACGACCTCAACAAACCTGCACGGCGCAGCCGACCACTAAGAGGTGGAGATTGTTTTTTCCAAACCCGCAGGGCTTGACCTTGAATGTGCCGGGCGGCATGGGATAGCTTTGCGGTCAAAGGCAATGACTACGGGATAAAGTAATAAAAGACAAGAGGGGTAGCATTTCGCTACTCCTCTTTCCATTGGGAATAAAACAGGGTCTGCAAGACGCTGTTTTAAAGCTTCATCGGCAGACGAACGATGAACGGAGCGTCGCAACGATGCAAAAATAACAGAGTTAGTGCTGGCAACTAAGCGAATGTGAGGCATCATCTCTCCAACTGATTTACGCAGTTTGCTTTTGCCATTCAGGTATGCAAGACATCGAGGCATTGAGCATCCCATAAACCTAGCTAGCATGCCCTGTGTTACATTCCTCGTTCAAAAGAATAACTTCATCTTAATATCAACTCCCTCCGACGCGAATCATTTGTTCAGAATTGTCGAAAATAACTTGGGACTTACAGCTAATCCAAAACCCCACCACCGCCGCCCATCGTAAACCCAATTTCTTCCAATCGCTGAAGTGCTATAGTCCCAACCAAAGGGAACAAAAACTAGTGAAATATCATTGTACGAATAAGAAATGGTCAGTCCTGAGGAAATGAAAAGTTGCTTTGACTTTACATCTTTCTTTAAAAATGCTTTCGTTGAAACAGAGTCTAACTCTTCAACGGAAGGAGCCACGAATATTCCGGCAGAAAGTTTATGAGTAGATTTTTTCCCGTTAGAAAAATATCTGTCCAGTTGTATCCTAGCGAGTTCTAAATTTAAACCCAAGTTCGTTAGTCCCGATGTAGCGTTCTTAGGAAAAGTAGTGTCCTTGCTTTTAATTTCTACTGTAGCTTTAGGTCTTACCTTATAAGGAACAGCAAAAATTGAGAAGGCTTCAAGAAAGTTTAAGTGCCTGAAATTTGTCAGGTACTTTCTGTCCCAAACTGCAAACACTTCTCCGCTTCTTAAAGCAACATTTCTTTTCTGAAAACTGTTATTTTTTTCACCATAGATCGTAAGCACATTATTGACAGATTGGACACTGTGAACTTTATCGAGAAGCAATTCATCATTGTCTAAGTAATCGGACAATGTATACGGTAAATCATTTGGCTGCATCAGATCGATCTGTACCGATTGGGTGACCGTACCAATTGTAGCGTCCACGAATAGAGTTTTGACGCTTGCTACTTCTAATGCCCTATCTAAAACCATATAGACTGTCTTAGTTATTTTCTTTCCGCTATTCAAAGAAATTGTGGGACTAGTACTTCGTAATACTACCTTTGCAAAGTCAGCAACATTGAGCTGAGAAGCTACTGGAGCCCTCGTATTATCTAATGAAAACGACAAAGTACCAGTAACAGTACCGCCGGTAGTGTTGTCAACTTCAACCTCAATTGGAATTACCAAGTGAGCCTCTTTCCATTTTTCGACCGTTATGGGAGTATTTTTAAAAGTTAGAACTTGTCCATAACTAAAGCCTCCTTGCAAAACAAGCAGTGCTAATAGAATATCCCTCATATGCATAATAGTTTTGAACTTGAAATATTTCGTTAAACAACCGGTTTGCAAAATTTGTTTCCTCTTGAGCGCCTACGCAGTGAATTCGTCGTGTAACAAGACGTCGCCGAATACTAGTCCCTGCCGATCAATCGCTTTGTCATGATCCATCTTGGCGAACGTATGGTTTAAGGTTTCTTTTACTTTGAATACGGGTTTGTTGAAAATAGGATTGTATATGCGGCTTAATCCAAATCCAATTTGAAGTTTCGTTGGAGCAATGATCTGGTATGAAAGACTCGACGAAAACTTGAAGCCAAGCTTCGCACTGGCATTGGCTAGATCAATGTTCGGTATGTCGGCAGTTTCCGCTTCGATGACAACATTTCCACCGGCAGACCCACTCATGAGAATAATGGTATTCATTCCTTCCAAGAGCCTTGAGACTAATACGAAGCGTTTTTCCCAAACTCCCTGCTCATAAAGACTAATGATTCTTTCACCTACTTCATATAGATTCTCAATCTGCAGATAACGTACTTCTGCGGAAGAAAAGAAAAAACTCTTCTCTGAAGCAAACTTGACCTCTACCTGCGCTTTTGCAAGAGGAACACCGCCATTGCTGATATCCCCCTTCGCTTTGAAGCTTACCTCGACAGAGCCTTCGGATTTGAACTGCTCATGGCTTGGATCATTATCAGGGAGTATGTCGTACTCGATGCCCATGGTCTTGATATTTCCAAGTCTTACGAAATAACCATTGCGCATTTCGCCAAAGTCTCCGATTGCGACGGGTGTGGTTGGCGGGAAGTTCGCCTCGTGGTTGGTAAAATGTTTTCTGAATGTTTTTTTGAAAATCAGGTCGGCTTGTGGCATAAATCAATGTTTTGCTTGTGAACAGTAAAATGAATCGATTGAATACTGATCCTTGTACAGGACAGCCCAAAGGTCTTTCGAAACAAAAGCCTGGAAAAGAGAAACCCTACTGAATTTCCAAAACAAATCTTACGCATTCTCATTTACGTAGTTCTACGCATTTTTTGGTTGATTCTACGCAATCTTTATGCCTCTATATACATAACTCACTAACAATCAGCACTAAACAAAAATGGCGTATACCGGCAACAAAGAAACGGGAGCGTAAACCCGCTAATTTTATCGCAAGATTTTTCACGATACAAAACAATCATTATGGCATTTCTCACAACACGATTACCTGGCTTTGCCGATTGTACCAATCAGCTTTATCAGGCTTATCTTGCCGGAAGGCATTGCATCTCAGAAGATGAATTCAATAGATTAACGAGTAATTTCAACTCAACACCTTTAGAAGGTAAATGTTTTACCCGAGCAAACATAGATACAATTCTGAGCAACCATGCTTGTGCAACTTACTATCTTGAAATCGGCACTGATGATCCAGATACAGGTTTGCCCAATAGTAACAGCGACATCAAAATAAACGTGGTAGAACATGGTCACAGGAGCAAGAACCAGGTGTTTAGCGTTTTAAAGACGAAAGCGTATTCTATCGAATTATTCCAAGGTATTGTCGCGGTGTTTGATCCTACTTCAATTTGCTTTTTCAAAGGCATGCAAGTAGCTGGAGGAACGGTGGATGATTTTGAAATCGCTTTCAAAGCTTATCGAGACGACGATGTTGTGTATATTGGGGATATAAGCGGACTGCCATAGCAGGAACGCGTTAAATGCCAGAATTATCAAATACTTCATCAGCTACATTTCGCTATTCTCCCCACTTTTGGTTGTGGTGATCTGCTATAAAAAACGACATGATTTGCTATGGTGGTATTTGCTGATTTCTTTCCTGACTGACATCACGATTCTGCACTTTAGACAACATAGGCTGCCCCATCTTGCGGCAGCCAGTTTTTTTCTTTTGTTCGAATTTGTCATTGTCTCCATATACTACTACCCTCGGGTATTTAACAAGAGAGAATTCTGGCTATTTTTCATGATAACCTTGGCAGCCTCTATCAGTTATTTTATAACCTGGAAGCTAAAAGGATTTAATGAATTCAATGGAAGCGCCGGAGGAATCATATTCTCTCCGATTCTTTGCACGTATGGGTTGATTGGATTGCGACGCATATTGACTGAACAGCGCGATTTGTTTCTGGAACGGTCTGCTTTTTTTTGGGCGAATGTTGCCTTTGTCCCTTATTTCGCTGGCTGTTTCTTCATCCTCTTGTTCTCCGATTACTATTTTAACCAAGATCAAAAAGCTTTACTTGCGGCACTCTGGATATTCCATGATGTCTTCAATATCGGCAAGAACTGCTGTCTTGCTTTCTCCCTCAAACAAAAAGCACCCGATGGGCAAAATACATATTGACTATTTGACCGTGCTTATTGTTATCGGGATTACAGGGATGCTTGTCCTGGCTATTGGTGTCATTGCTTTTGTATTGCTTTACCAGAAAAGGGTTATCCAACACCAAGCCGAACTTGCACGAGTGGAAGAAGAAAAACAACGTGATCTAATCAGTGCATTTATCAAAGGTGAAGAAACAGAACGCCGAAGAATCGCCTCTGAACTGCATGATGATGTCGGCGCAACCTTATCTGCAGCATTGCTGCTCATTGCGAATCTATCGAAAGGCACTAATCGGGACATCGCTCTTGAGTTAGGTAATATGATCAAAGGGACGCTTAACAACATCCGCAAGCTATCGCATCAACTTCACCCGGCTATAGTCAACCATCTTGGGCTGGACGCAACGCTTAAATCCTTCACCGACAGTCTTAACTTATCTGCTGCCGTATCCATAAGCTATAATCCAGGAATTCATCCAATTCCTTTATCAGAAGATCAGCAACTGACCATCTACAGGATACTTCAGGAATTGTTCAACAATCTTTTGAAGCACGCTCATCCATCTGTGATATCACTTTCCTTTGAGGTTGAATCCCACGCAGTCAAGTGGCTATTGTCTCATGATGGCAAAGGATTGACTCAACAAAAATTTGAAGAGTACCTAAAAACCGGTAGTTCCGTCGGCCTGAAAAGCATCGTCCAGCGCCTTCAGACTATGGAGGCTTCTATTTCATTTGCAATGGACAATGAATACACTTATAAGACAATTATCGCAGTACCTCGTAAAATAGATGACTATGGTACCAATTAAAGTGGTTATTGCTGATGACCACAAGATCTTCCGACACGGCTTACGCCTGTCGATCTCAGTTAGTGAACGCCTGGCAGTAATCGGAGAAGCGGAAGATGGCGAAGCATTAATGAATCTCCTCAATATCGAAGAAGCTGATGTGGTCCTACTGGACCTGAAAATGCCAAAGCTGGATGGTTTTGCGGCAAGTGAACGGATCAGAGCAGAATTTCCGGATGTAAAAATCATAATCCTAACCATGTACGATGATGAGCAATTCATCATACGGCTTATGGAGAACGGAGCGAACGGTTATTTGGTCAAGAATACGGACCCGGAAGAAATCATTGAAGCCATCATTACGGTATTCGAAACTGGCTATTACTTCAGCGATCTTGTCAGCAATACTTTGCTAAAGAAAGTGATCAGAAAGGACACTAGCCAGACAAGCAAACTTCAAAAGACATTCACCGACAAAGAACTGGAAATTTTGCAGCTCATTTGTGAGGAATACACCTCTCCGGAAATCGGTAAAAAGGTATTCTTAAGTCCGCGGACAGTTGAAGGAATCAGAGCTAAGCTGCTTGAGAAGACCGGCGCCCGAAATACGGTAGGTCTTGTCATTTATGCCATCCGCACAGGATTGTTCGTTTGAAATATGACGAACGCAGTAACGACTCCATCACAATAACGCAATCGATTATGCAAGTAATTTGCCTTGAAGAATCCGCCTTTTATACGCTAATCGAAGAAGTATATCTTCGGTTAAAGAAGGGACAAACTGAGAGTTTGCCCAAATGGCTAAGCGGCCAGGAAGCGATGAATATGCTGCATATCAAGAGCAAGACAACCTTACAAACATTGCGCGACACAGGAAAAATTCGATTTTCACAACCACAGAAAAAAGTGATTGTTTATGACCGTGACTCCATCCTTGAATACTTGGAGAAACACGCAAAAAACACGTTCTAACATGGAGCCTAGAGACAACGAAATAGACATAGACCCGGAATATCTGAAAGGGTTTAACAGCGGCTATCTTTTAGCAGAAGCAAACCCTGAACTTGCCACATCTTTATCCAACGCTATACCGGAAAGCTTTGCGCGAGCGACAGGATTTAAGGACGGTGTTAGTCAACTGGTTTTAGAGAAGGAACAGCTCTATCCAAGTTGGATGAGCAACGCACCTGAAACTCCGGACAAACAAGATTACGAGCGTGGCCAGGAGAGAGAAGATTTCGACCTTGAAATAGAATGAATCATTCGTAGTCGATATCCAAATCCAAATCTTCCCTACTGAACGCATCCCTTGTCACCTCATCAATATTATCGATGAGCAAGTTGAAATTGAATGACCTGTCCATCTCAGTTTTCTCTAGATCATCTTTATCAAGCTCTTTCTTGTCTTCGCCTTCTTGATAACTTATATCGTAAAGGTCAGTTTAAACTCTTCGAAGGTTTTTTCCTTGCTGGGTTGGTCATCCTCCAACTCATAAACATTTTCCTCAGGGCTGTTGACTTCCTTAGCTTCCAGACTATCACTGATTTCATTTCTGATAAGATCGTTATAGCCGCGCATTTGTTCAGTAGGTGTCGGAATGGTCTTATTTTCTTTAAACTTCAAGTTGGCTTCAACCAAATTGCCGAATTGAATGGGATAATTTCGTTCATAATTTTCATTCGCTGCAGCCAACTCCAGCCATTTCCCATGGATGCGTTTGATCTCATCAGGATCGTCCAGCTGATGGAGCATCTCCTCCAGCTCTTTGGGCATTTTTTGCGCCATAATCAAGCGTTTTCGAGAGGATAATTTATGGACTGAACAGCAACATAAAAAACGTAGAAATACGGTTTTTTCACACGCCGCTTATCTCTAAACTTGTTTCAAAATTGCACGGATTGGAAAACGAACTTCCACTGGATACAGGCTTGATTGAGATCAGCGATGCAACCCAGAAGACATACTGGACGGTTCGGGACAGTGTGGAAGGCTTGCAGATATTCGGTGGTATTGGTTCAGGAAAAACTTCAGGCTCCGGAAGAACTTTCGCCCTGAAATTTTTGGAACATGGTTACGGCGGTTTGGTACTTACTGCCAAACATGATGAGAAAGATTTATGGCAGGAATACTGCCGTTTGACCGGTCGGATCGAAGACCTTGTCATCGTCGAACCCGGCGGTGCGTTTTCATTCAACCTGATCGCGTATGAAGCAAGCCGGGCGAAAGACAAGCAAGCACTTACCATTAATCTGGTTCAGGTACTAAAAACCGTTATCCGCGCTAATAAAGAGAAATCATCCAGCCGGACAGATGATGCTTTTTGGGAAACGGCTCTGGACATGCTGCTTGCCAATACAATTGATCTTTGCCTGCTGGCTTACGGCAGCGTTACGCTGCAACTGCTTTATGAAATCGCGCAAACAGCCCCTAAAAAACTTATCACTAAGCCAGATGCAGAAAAGGCAAAGGATTCAGGAAAACCCAACGCCTTTGCCAATGCCTACAAAATAGCAATGGCAAAAATCAAAGGGCAGGTCGATGAATGGAAAAAGACCTTATCGTTTAGCGAAAAAGCCGCCATTCGGGATGATTATCATTACACGCAACTTGTCTCGGAAGCCCAACCTGATGTGCGGCGAATGAACGCGATTGCCAGTTTCTTCAACCATACCTATTACAACCTGGCGGAAAAGACCCGTTCCATTGTAGATTTCAGCCTGCTGGGTTTCCTGTATAACCTCCTTAGAGAGCCTACCTATTCGCTTTTCAGCCGGTATACGTCCAACTTTATTCCGGAGGATTGCCTAGGCGGCAAAATCATCCTGCTCAACCTTCCGGTAAAAGACTATCACAAAATGGGACAGGACAGCCAGATCATGTTCAAATATGTGTGGCAAAGGAGCATGGAGCGGCGGCGGGTTAATGAAAACGGAAGACCGGTATTTTTATGGGCAGACGAAGCGCAGCATTTTCTGCACGAGCACGACGCGGACTATCAGGCAACGGCGAGAAGCAGCAGGATTGCGACAGTGTACATTTCCCAGAACCTGCCGAACTATTATGCCAATATGGGAGGACAGACTTCAGAATACAAGGTCAAAAGCTTCCTTGGCACTTTAGGAACAAAAATCTTCCATGCTAACGCCGATATCGAGACAAACGAATATGCCTCCCGGCTTATCGGTCAAGCTTACATGGAGAGGCGACAAATCTCTTCCACAATAGCTGGAGATTTTTCCAGCACTGAGCAACTCTCTTATGAGCTTGAGGCAGTGTTTCGCCCCGAGCAGTTTGTCGGCCTACGGACAGGCGGTCCGGGCAATGATTATCAGGTGGATGGTATCATGCATATGCAAGGCAAAAGATTCTCAGGCAACCAAAGCCATAAGAAGCTACGGTTCAACCAGCATTATAAACTACAGTAAGTAATGAAAAGGAACGTCTACTACCAGCGAGTTTTCAGCAGACCGCAAATAATGAAGCAGATATTTCTGATGCTATTTATGGGTGTCTCCTATTATTTCCGGCTTCCGATTGAAATCATCATCAGGAAAAGCTTTGGTGAAAGGTACTTTGATCCGGTCTTATCTCTCACAACAGCTCTTGCTGCCGTAGGGTACCCTTTTTACATCTGCAACAAACATTATGGATTTGACTGGCAAATGCTTTTTGAAGACTATTCTACCTGGTTCATTTACTGGGCAATCTATTTCTATCATCTCTATAAGCGTTGGCTCGAGGTTAGACATGAACCATCAGTGTTTGATTTTGGTAAATTCAGTTTGTCAGATGGTATCATTCCTGATTGGGCGTTCAAGATATCCGCTCTCTTTGGCAAAGTCGATAACCCACGTTTTTCGGCGATTTTTGTGGAGCCTGCTGGCTTTTTTATTGGAGGTGCCGTTTTGACATCTATGGACCAACCTTTGGGTAAGTTTCTTATGACTTGCGCTGTTGTTTATTCTTTTGGTTATATGGCTGCCTACCGACTGGGTGACCAGGCAATCATGGACACTATTGACGAAATGTTGTGCAACGAGGATCTGTCGGAAACCTTCATCCATGATAATCCGTCCGATAAAGGCATCCCTATCTATGGAAGGCGACCCTCAAGTAAAGAGATGCGGGAAAAGTTGTTCAATGCATTCAAAGACTCCGATGAAGACGAAGATGATGACGGATATGGGCTCGTGACATGATCCTAAGCTGTGCTTAGGGGAGAAGTCTGATAGAAAAAATTTAATCCTGTTATACGAGTCAGCAACGCCTGACCGAACATAGCTCACATGAAATGTTTCACACAAAATGAAAAATTATGGCAACAATTATCATTGAAAAAATCAACACAGCAAGTGCGGAAAACTCAAAATCCAATCCTCCGGTGCTGACGATTACAGCAAGCGGAGATGTACCCACAAGCGGGTACACCAACCCTGGATTGGTACCGAGAATGTATACGGTCCAGCCACCCGACGGTATATGGGAATTCGACTTTATGGTGGATGAACCCGAAGGACCGGTCAATGAAGTGATCACAGAACAAACTGCCAGTTTTGCATGGGAGGATTATCCGAAAGGGTTAAAGGGCGTAAGGATTTATGGTAGCAAGGAGTCCAAGGACGTGTTAGTTGGTCATCAGTAATTGATGTCCGCTAATCCTTAACATTCAGTATTGACGGTCTTCTTGACGAATATTAACCGTCATTGATCAGGTGGAAATTTTCAGAAAAGAGACGGGTAGTTCTTTAAAGTCACCGCTATGATTCGAATGATCCAAAGCCAATCTTCCGGACATGCGAAGACATATTTTTCCGAGGCATTGGCAAAATCGGATTACTACATCGGAGATCAGGAATTGAACGGCAATTTTCAGGGACAGCTTGCCGAGCGGCTTGGCATTAGCGGAATAGCGACCAAAGAGCGGTTTTTCGCCTTATGCGAAAACCGCCATCCGAATACAGGAATACCGCTTTCGCCCCGGACTAAAACAAACCGCAGAATCGGTTACGACATTAACTTTCACGTCCCTAAATCGGTCAGTATCCTCCATGCTCTTTCCAAGGATGATCACATCCTGAAGGCATTTCACAATAGTGTAACGGAAACCATGAAAGATATTGAAGCAGAAGCTCGGGTAAGAGTGAGAAAAGGCGGTGCATATGACGACCGAAAAACAGGGGAACTGCTTTGGGTTGATTTTATCCATCAGACGGCAAGACCTGTTGAGGGCTTTGCGCCTGATCCTCACCTTCATGCTCATTGTTTCGTGTTCAACTTCTCATGGGATGAAACGGAACAACGAATAAAAGCCGCTCAATTTGGTGAAATCAATCGAGAGATGCCTTACTATCAGGCATTGTTTCATAAGCGGCTGGCAAACAACCTGATTGAGCTTGGCTACAGGATACGACCAACCGCAAAAGCCTTTGAAGTGGCAGGTGTACCGCAACAAGTCATTGATCTGTTTGCCAAACGCACCGATGAGATCGGACGTATCGCCAAAGAAAGAAACATCACTGACGCCAAAGCGCTCAGCGAGTTAGGCGCACGAACTCGGGCGAAGAAGGAAACTGGTTTGACCATGGAGCAACTCAGGACGGGATGGCGAGCCCAAATCAAAGAGTTAGACAGCATCGATAATGATCAAAGAAGTCAGATTATCCGGACGCCTGTCAGGGTACCTGCAATTAAGGATATCGATGTTGACAGTTCTGTCGATTTTGCTCTGTCCCATTGTTTCGAACGTGCTTCTGTCGTGTCATTGTCCAGACTGACGCAAACGGCATTAGAGCAGAGTGTTGGCACCCTCACCTCTCCTGAAGCTATTGACAAGGCTTTTGCGATGCGCACTGAGCTGATCAAAATCAAAGAAGGTAATCGCTGGATGTGTACGACCAGAGAGGTGCTTCAGGAAGAGCAGCGTATGGTGCAACTTGCCATTAAGGGCAAAAACGTCTTTGCTCCGCTTTACGGTAAAATGCCAGACATAAAGGCAACTGGGCAACAAAAAGATGCGATTTGCCATGTTTTGAGTACGTCGGACATGGTATCCATCATTCGCGGTGCTGCAGGTGCCGGGAAAACCACACTTATGAAAGAAGCCATCAGCTATATCGAGAAAGCCGGGAAACGGGTGTTTACGGTCGCGCCAACAGCACGGGCGGCACGGGGCGTCTTGAAAGATGAAGGCTTCGACCAAGCAACCACGGTAGCAAGCCTTCTTGCGAATAAAACATGGCAGAAAGAGCTTGAGGGACAAGTGCTTTGGGTCGATGAAGCCGGGATGCTGGGCACAAAGGATATGGCTGTCCTGCTTGAACTGGTAACACGGCAAAGGGCAAGGCTTATTCTGGGCGGCGATACACGACAACATGCAAGTGTTGTCAGAGGCGATGCGTTACGTATTCTCAACACGGTGGCAGGGATAAAGACCGCCGAGGTGAACAAGATTTACCGTCAAAGGGACGTGATTTACCGAAGTGCTATTTCAGAGATGGCAACAGGAAAGATCCGCGATAGTTTTGCAAAGCTTGAAACCATCGGGGCGATTAAGAAGCTTGATAAGCCAGGGTCTTATACTGACCTTGTGGACGCTTATGTTTTTGCGCTTAAGAATGGTAAAGACGTGCTGACAATCTCTCCTACTCATGCCCAGGGAGAACAAGTAAACGCAGCAATCAGGGAGCGACTTAAAGCGGAAGGACTGATCGGCAAAAAGCAGCTTTCTGTAACCCAGCTCAAGAATTTGAGCCTGACGAGCGCCCAAAAAACAGATTGGCGAAATTTCGAGCCGGGCTTGAGAGTCCAGTTTAATCAGAACCAGCCGGGCATCAACCGGGGAAGCATTTGGTCGGTCGAAGATGTTTCTGAACATAAGGTGAACATCGTCAACGTAAACAATCAACGCAAAGTGCTTGACCTGAAAAAGCCAGAAGATTTTGAACTCTATCGTCAAACAGAGCTGCCGTTATCTAAGGGCGACAAAGTGCAGATCACACGCAACGGATTTGATAGGCAGAAACAAAGACTTAATAACGGAACCGTATTGGAGGTTTCTTCAATCAGCAAAAAGAACGGGATCATCCTGACTAATGGCAGGACAAATTTTACACTTAATCAGGACTTTGGACACCTGTCCTATGCCCATTGCATAACCTCACATGCCAGCCAAGGCAAGACAGTGGATGAAGTGTTTATCGCACAGCCATCAACAACGTTTGCAGCAACCAACGCCAAACAGTTTTACGTCTCTGCCTCGCGTGCGCGCGACATGCTGCATATCTACACAGACGACAAAGGTGCACTGATGGAACATGCCGCGCAGATCGGCGACCGGCGCGGCGCGGCGGAATTGGTAAAAGCTGAGCACCATGCTCATGAACTTCAAAGGATGCGAGAAATGGAAAGACAGCCCGAACCTAACCATCAGATTGAACAAATAAAATCACCCGAACAATGGGATATAAGCTTCGATGACTATGAGCCAGGATTTTAGCTTGCGGTTTGACGAGAACAAAGAGCAAACCTGGTCGAATCACGATGGGAATAGTTCTGAGTCCGACCTGTATGCGCAACCTGGAAACAGTCGAACATTGCTTTTGCAATGGTCAGACGGCAGAAAGCAGTTCTTCAACTATAACTATTTAATCACTGGTTTCTGTGACCCAGCCCAGGGGATTATTCGATTAGAGTTTAGCAGCCATCACGTCGAACTGCGAGGGCAAAGGTTAATGTCCTTGTACACAGAGGTGATGACACAGGTAAGAAGGGTTATTTCCTGCGTTGAAGAAAGATACCTTCCATTGAATCACCATAATGATTCAGCGGTTACTTATATAGCAGTTGAAAGCAGGTAAATCATTTGCTGTAGAGAGTTGAACTTACATTGACGTTCATTATTCGAAAATATTTGCTAGCCTACATCGCTGTTATTAGTAGAAAATCCAAAGTCCTCCATTCATGCGTTTAGAAGCTACAAACAAATCGAAATAACTGACTTCTTTAACCCCAAATTCGTATGGACCGGGATCATAAGCTATTAGGTTGTCATCCTTTACGCCGTCTAGCAGAAGAGCATGACCATAGAAAGTTTTGTTAGCTGGTTGAAAGAGCGAGTTGTATTCAAAAGTTACAATAGTGTTGAAATTTCTGGTTTTTTGTATGATAATATCCAGAAACATCCAATCTTCAAAGGTCTTAGTAGGAAGGTATTCAAAGGTTCTTTTGATGTTTTTTGTTTGGAGGAAGTGATCCAATTGTAAGGGGGAAATATTCATTCCCCACTGTGTAGGATTGTCAGAAATCCGAGCTTGAGGAATTCTGTCCAGGAGGGTATCAGTAACAGGAAGTGTAATACCGAACTCTCTTGCAATTTCAACTTGATCAATGTTACGATCATATATATTCAGCAACACCATTTGCAAACAAGCTGCAAAGCAGAGTCTATTACTAGCTATGATAAATTCCATTAATTGGACAGTAATTCGCGTAATATGATTTGCGACCAACTTTCTAGTAAGGGATCATTAGCATTTAGATAATCTATATCAACCCATTCACACTCAAGCTTCCCGACTTCATTTACTTTATGGCTAGGCATTGAAGACTGTACCTCAAACACAAGGCCAATATGTACCTTACCCACGTCAGAAATATCATCGTTGATGTAGCCTAGAAATCTTAAAGAGG
>OFIS01000239.1_pt1 | contig 49251 bp, 49 predicted proteins | sample 1775071 | NCBI WGS metagenome assembly OFIS01 (sample SAMN08195774, study PRJEB24354) | sludge metagenome | isolation source: sludge from phenol fed wastewater aerobic bioreactor C | place: India: Nagpur | collected 2016-09-17
TAAATGAAGGCATAGGCTAAAGCTCCGATGGCACCGATCCACCTGTTGACCCGCATCACAGTCATCAGCGCATAGAAGCACACCATGGCCAGGAAAAAGAAATAAACCGGCTTTGCCAGCACCTTGGTGACGAAAACCTGTATCCAGCCGATGTAATTATTTGACTCCGGGATACCGATGGTAAAAGTAGGCATTCCCCCAAACATTGCATTCGTCCACAAAGGATTGACACCTGTAGAGTCGTGATAGGCCTCCACCTGGTGGTACATAGCCTGCCAGCTAATGTTATCGCCTGCGGTGAGTACCTTTCCCTGAAAAGCCGGAAAACAGAAGATGACGGACAGCAGTAAAAAACCCAGTACCACATAAAGGTGTGGCAGCAGTTTCTTAAAATCAAAAGATTGCATAAATGATTTTTGGTGAAACAAAAATAGCGGTTCTGTATTCTAAAGGAAATCTATTTGAGTTATTTTCCGGAGAATTGAAGTACAGTCAATAGTCTCGTGCCATCCGAACAGAATTCGAAGTACCTCGCGCAAAACCTATCAAAAAATAAACGGAGGTAGCTACTGACTTTAGTGAAGACCTCAGGATGGTAAGCGCAAGTTCTGACTTGTGGATACGCAGCGGAAAATTACTTGCACAGACGGAGAGGTAAAGTCTGAATGACCATTAGATGCAACGGTCAGGACAGAGTCTCAAATTTTTTGAGCGAATAGTCAGCTCATGTTTGGATATTTGCCAGCCTCTAACACACTGTATATTTAGATCACGTTCAATGGCATCCTTCTTTTCCCAATTACAGCGTACTTTTACGCCCGCTTCCCGCAAGGAGGAGCAACAACATTCTGACATGCTTTCTAAAGAGACGCTGCTCAAAGCCTACCGGTTAATGATGACTACAAGGGCGATGGCTGATATATACGATGCAAACAGACAGATCTGCAAATACGTTCATAGCACTTCCCGCGGACATGAAGCCATACAACTGGCTACTGGTTTTTTGCTTCAATCCTGCGACTATGTAAGTCCTTATTACCGCGACGAAAGCCTGATGCTTGGCATGGGTTTCCGACCTTACGAAATGATGTTGCAGTTGCTTGCAAAAGCGGATGATCCTTTTACAGGTGGAAGAGAATACTACAACCATCCCAACATCCGCCGTGAGGGCTATCCCACTATCATCCATCAAAGTAGCGCTACCGGCATGCAAACTATTCCTACTACAGGGCTGGCTCAGGGCGTACAATACATTGAGAAAAGAAAATTAAAAGACTACGAAGTTCCGCCCGTAGTGATCTGTTCGCTGGGCGATGGTAGTGTGACGGAAGGAGAAGTGAGTGAAGCGTTCTCTTTCGCGGCACTTCATCAGCTCCCTGTTATCTACCTCGTTCAGGACAACGACTGGGGCATCTCTGTAAGCAGCGACGAAGCACGCACCAATGATGCTTATGACTATGCTGCCGGTTTCAAAGGACTGGAGCGTGTAAGAGTGAACGGCAGCGATTTTGTTGATAGTTACAAAACAATGGAATATACCATAGACTGGGTGCGCCGCGAGCGGAAGCCCATTCTTGTTCATGCAAAAGTTCCGTTGTTGGGACACCATACTTCGGGTGTTCGAAAAGAATGGTATCGTACAGCCGAAGATCTTGAGCGGCATGCGCAAAACGATCCGGGGCCAAAACTGAAAAAGCTTCTGCTGCAACGCGGCGTTAAAGAAGAGTTGCTCGAGGAAATAGAAAATGAAGAACGTCTTTTCGTACAGCGCGAGTTTGAAGAAGCGGTGAACGCGGCTGACCCGGAACCGGCTACCGTATCCGATCACATATTTGCGCCTACCCCTGCAACCGTTGAAAAGGGAGTCCGGCAACCAGAAGGAAAAGAAAAAGTAGTGATGGTAGATGCGGCGCTCCATGCTGTTGAAGAAATATTGCAGGACTATCCGGAAGCCCTGTTTTATGGACAGGACGTAGGACGCCGGCTGGGCGGCGTGTTTCGTGAAGCGGCAACGCTTGCCGACAAATTTGGCGACGATCGTGTTTTCAATACTGCCATTCAGGAAGCCTACATCATTGGCTCTACGGTGGGCATGAGTGCTGTAGGGTTAAAGCCTATTGTAGAGGTTCAGTTTGCAGATTATATCTATCCGGGAATCAATCAACTCGTTACGGAGATCAGCAAGTCTTGTTACCTGAGTTGCGGCAAGTTCCCCGTGTCCTGCATCGTCCGTGTACCCATCGGTGCGTATGGTGGTGGTGGGCCCTACCATAGCGGCAGCGTTGAAAGCACACTGGCAACCATTAAAGGAATTAAAATAGCCTATCCCAGCAATGCAGCCGACCTGAAAGGGTTAATGAAAGCCGCTTTTCTGGATCCCAATCCGGTCATCATGCTGGAGCATAAGGGTTTGTATTGGAGCAAAGTGCCGGGTACAGATGAAGCCAAAATGGTAGAGCCCGACCGCAATTATGTATTGCCCTTAGGGAAAGGCATTGCCGTCTTACAGGCTTCGGACGAACATGTCCATAACGGCAGTTCTATCTGTATCATCACCTACGGCATGGGAGTTTACTGGGCAAAGAATGCTGCGCAGCAATTTCCCGGTCAGGTAGAAGTCATTGATATTCGTACGCTGTATCCGCTCGATGAAGAATTGATCTTCGAAACGGTGCGCCGACATGGCAAGTGTATGGTACTTACGGAAGAGCAACTGCGCAATTCATTTTGTGAGGCGCTTTCCGGCCGCATTGCGCAGCAATGTTTCTACCAGCTCGATGCGCCGGTGACGACCGTAGGGGCGCTCGACCTTCCGGCGGTGCCCATGAACACAGCGTTGGAAGCTGCTATGTTACCGAGCGCCGAAAAAGTTGCTGAAAAAATAAGAGCACTGCTCGACTACTGATTGCCGACACACCTGATCATATTTGTATTTTTGAAAACAGGAATTATATTGTGTTCTATTTCACAATATCATGTACCGGCAACTCTACGTCTTTTTTTTCCTTTCCATCTTTGCGATTGCCTGCAATAAAGAGCCGGAAACCAACGGATCTCTCCTCAAACTTGCGGGCTTGCAAACCCAGACTTTAGACCTCGGCGACACCAGCCTGTTTACAGTTCATATCAGTCAGCTATCAGGGACACCGCAGCCCATTTCTTTATCATTTTCCGGACTTCCCAATGGAATTATTTATTGGTTCTCCGACCCGACAGGAAGTGGGACGTTCTCAAGCATAGCTTCGATGCACGCTACCATACAGGCTATGCCGGGTGTATATCATGCACAACTGGTCTGCAGTTTCGGTGCCGGGTCTCAAGAGAGTTTTCCCATTACGGTAGAGGTCCCAAACACGACCTTCAATAGTGTGGGAGGAATATGGAATGTAATCGAGACCGGCACGGACGAAAACGCTAACCAGATTCTGGACAGTGGCGAAACCTCGGTACCGCTCGATGTGTTTGTGTCGTACACGTTCCACTTTACCCGCCTGGGTAATATCCGGACCCGCCTTGCTGACGGTAGCTGGCAGCAGATGGAGCTTTCCTGGAGCTTGTCGGCCGACGAGAAGATTCTTAATCTCGTAAGCGGATCCTCATCAGAACAAATGATCATACACCACCTGGAAGGGAGGTATATGACCTTGCGTAAAGACAATTCATGGATGGTACTGAGAAAGCAGTAGCTGGGCTAACCACTCACCCACTCCTTTGCCTGTGTAAGTTCCGAGCGCTTAAAAGATTTCACGTTTCCGGGAATAACATAGCCCATTACTTCCGAGAGCTTATTCAGCCAATCCTGATCGCTTACTACCGCCAGGCGATCCCATTGTGAAAAATATTTAAAGCCAACCCCAATATCTTTCATCCAGGCCGAAAGATCATAATTGCCAATATCGGTATTAAGCAGCAGCAGAAAGCTTACTTTGTCATGCTGTTTGGCGATGTTGTCGATATGAGGCACTACGATCCTCTTGTACTCCTCCCCTGTCACTTCGCCACTCGCTTCAAAGGCAGCCACGCGCGGACCCACGTCGTTTAAAACCGTTATCATGATGGATGATTTTTGCTGCAAAATGGAAAAGCATCATGCCAGCAAAAACGCCTGCCTCCAGCATTTTTTGCTTGTACCTTTGATAGACATTGTCCATCATGAATTCAAAAATTGTTGTCGTAACCGATTTTTCTGCCAGCTCGGCAAATGCGCTACAATATGCCTGTGCCCTGGCAACTGACAAACATTACGACCTCGTGCTCTGTCATATCTACGATATACCGACCTCGTATAGTGGAGAGGGCCTTAGCCTTACTACTGTAGAAGACGCGCTCAAAGCGCAGACAGATCGGCTAAGAGAAGCTCTGGAGCATACTAAAGCAAAACACACCGAGCTAAACGTCGAGGCGAGAACGGTAATCGGAGGTTTTACCGCATCCCTGAACATGCTGGAAAAAGAGGTGAAACCGAATGTGCTGATCCTGGGCGCACAAGGACATTATGCCGACCTGTGGCTCTGGGACAACGACTGGCTGGATGCTTTGGTCAATGTGAGCCTTCCGGTGCTGGTCATACCTTCCACCGCTTCCTATACACCGGTTCGCAATATTGCATATGCCTGCGATTGTAAAACACCCTGCACCGAAAAGCAAATTGCCGCCATCCGCCAGTTTCTACAGCTTCCGGAGTCGAGGCTGCATATCATAAATGTGGACAAAGCAAACACCGCAGAAGAGCAAGAACGTAAGATGGAAGTGCTCAACGGCTCGCTCGACGAACTTTCACCCCACTATCATTTCATCAGCGAAAGACAAATCATCAGAGCAGTATCCGACTTCGTGGCAGCAAACGACATACAATTATTGCTTGTGACGCCTAGAAAACATGGGCTCTGGTACAACCTGCTCAACAAAAGCTACACAAAACAATTGGCACGTTTTAACTCCATTCCTGTAATGGCAATACACGAATAACAAACTATGTCGGGGCTACAATTCTATCAGCAAAACTTTGAACGGCGTTCTTTTCAAAACGAAGATTTGCACCATGCTGAGTTTGAACAATGCAGGTTTGAGAAATGTGTATTTCAAGAGCTGAAGGTAAAGGGCGGCAAGTTCATCAACTGCCATTTCGACGATTGCAACCTGAGTCTGATGAAGCTCGATCAATGCTTTTTCCAAAATGCAAGCTTTCATTCCTGCAAAATGCTGGGAATTCGCTTTGATCTGTGTAACGACTTCGGGCTGTCCTTCCGTTTCGAAGAATGCCAGCTCAATCATTCCTGTTTTTTCCGGGTCAGGATGCCCCAAACACAGTTTGAGCATTGCAGTCTGCTTGAAGTTGATTTTACAGAAGCTGATCTTTCTCATGCCTCGTTTGCTAACAGCGACCTCAGCAATGCAACCTTTGAAAATACAAAACTTCTTGCGGCAGATTTCAAAACTGCAACGAATTTCATGATCAATCCTAATACGAACAGGATCAGGAAAGCAAAGTTCTCAGCGTTGGGATTGGCGGGGCTTTTACAGCAGTACGATATCTCTATAGAGGATTAATCAACGAGCAAGCGCCGCAGGCTCAGGAATTGATCCGATCGTGCGCTGCCATTTCCGCACACCGCTCACCATCCATGGCAGCAGAAACAATTCCTCCTGCATAGCCGGCCCCTTCAGCGCAAGGATACAACCCTTTGATTTGTGTATGTTGCAAACGGTCCTTGTCTCTGGGAATGCGAACGGGCGAACTGGTCCGGCTTTCGGTGGCGACCATTACGGCTTCGTTAGTAAAATATCCCTTCATCTTCTTTCCGAAGTCTTTCAGCGCATACCGCAGTGAATTGCTTACCGCATCCGGCAACACCTCGTAGAGCGAGACACTGGTTATACCGGGCAGATAGGAACATTCCGGCAAAGTAGAAGACGACCTCTTCTCCGTAAAATCAACAAGGCGCTGAGCGGGCGCCACTAACCTGCCACCCCCGGCATCGAAAGCCCGCCGCTCTACCATAGACTGATAGTGCATTCCCGCAAGCTCGCCGGTAAACCCATAATCTTTGAAATCCTGTTCATTAACCGCCACAACGGTACCCGAATTGGCAAAGCGATTGTTCCTTTTGCTGGGCGACCATCCGTTCACCACCACTTCACCCGGTGCCGTCGCTGCCGGTGCAATAATGCCGCCGGGACACATACAAAATGAGAAAACGCCTCTGCCCCATTGCTGTGTCACCAGCGAATAGCTCGCCGCTGGTAAAAACTCACTCCTGATTTCGCATTTGTACTGCGCCTGGTCGATAATAGATTGTGGATGCTCGATGCGTACCCCCAAAGCAAATGGCTTGGCCTCTATAGCAATCTTCTTTCGCTGCAGCAGCTCAAAAATATCGCGGGCAGAGTGGCCGGTAGCAAGAATAAGCTGTGTACATTTTATCGTGGAACCGTCTGCAAGCCTAACGGCAGAAACACGATCGCCATCGAGCACAATATCCGAAAGTCTTGCATTGAAGTGTACTTCACCGCCGCAATCTGTGATGGCAGTGCGCATGGCGCTGATGATGCCGGGCAGCTTGTTGGTGCCAATATGTGGATGCGCTTCATAACCAATACGCGGGTCAGCGCCAAAGTGTATAAATAATTGAAGGATGCGTTTTACATCGCCTCGTTTGGTCGATCGGGTGTAGAGTTTACCATCGCTATAGGTGCCTGCGCCTCCCTCTCCAAAACAATAATTGCTTTCGGGGTTGACCACGCCATCCTTGTTCATAGCGGCGAGGTCGCGCCGGCGGCTGCGTACATCCTTTCCTCTTTCGAGGATGATGGGCTTTATACCCAAAGCGATTAGTTTTAATGCTGCGAACAGACCCGCGGGACCTGCCCCCACAATGACTACGTGTGGCGCATGAGCAACAGTGCGCAAATGAGGATCGAACACCGGTTCTTCAGGCAAAGGCTCGTCTGTGCATGCCTTAATCTGTAATAAAATTTTAGCTTGCCTGCCACGGGCATCGATAGATTGCCTTTCTATGGTGTAACCGCTGATCCGTCGCAGTCCGACAGATAGTAATTCGCCAATTTGCTTTCTTATGCGGCGGTCGTCTTTTTCCTCGCCGGGCAGCAGGGTGACGGTAAGTGTATGAATCATTTGCGTTAGGTGTTTATCCTAAAAGCATTCCTTACGTCGGAAGCGTTAATTTACTGGCCTTGATGCCGGCTCTGATAAGCAGCTTTTACCTTTTCCAGATGGTCAATAAATTTCTGCGCGTCCGGATCGTAAGCGTAGCCATTTTCAACCAGCTTCTCTCCATTTTCATCTACATAAAAGTAAAAAGGCTGTGAGTTAGAATTAAACTTCGCAGCTTGCAGATGTTCATTCCAATCGCCGAGTGTGACCACTTTGGAGTTCAGTTCTTTCGAGTAAAACTGCTTATCCGCCGGCAGATCAACTTTGTCGTAATCACAATAGAGGGAGGCCACAATAAAATCGTTCTTCAGTCGCTTCATCACCTCCGGCTGGCTCCATACCTGGCTTTCCATCTTACGGCAGTTCACACAGTTGATACCTGTAAAGTCAAGCATCACCGGCTTCTTTAAGACTTTTGCAGCTTCCAGGGCTTCTTCGTAGTCGTAAAAAGTAACAAGACCCGATTGCACAGCTACGGTAGGTTCATACTTTTTAAGTTCCTCCACATATTTTTTCGGAGAAGGACCATTACTGCTTTCGCCGGTTCCCGCTGCTCCGCCGCCGTTGCTCACTACATAGTCCTGCGTGCCCATCGGTGGCAAAAACTGACTCATACCATTCAGTGGCGCACCCCACATGCCCGGAAGCAGGTAAACAGCAAAAGTGAAAGAAATGATGGCAAGGAAAAGCTTGAAAATCGAAACGTATTCCTGTCCGTAAAGATTTTTCGGTGATGCATCATCATGCGATAATTTTAGGCGTCCGAGTAAATAAAAACCCAGCATTACCGACAGCACAATCCATATGGCAATAAAGATCTCCCGGTCGAGCAATCGCCATCCCTGAGCCAGGTCGGCATTCGACAAAAATTTCATAGCCAGCATTAGCTCCAGAAAACCCAGCACCACTTTCACCTGATTGAGCCATCCACCCGAAGTAGCCATTTTATTGAGCAGGCCCGGAAAAACAGCAAACACTGCAAAGGGCAAAGCAAGACCTACAGAAAATCCGAACATGCCCAGGGCAGGACCAACAATACCCCCCTGGCCCGCCAGTACAAGCAATGGACCTACGATAGGACCGGTACATGAAAAAGATACAATGACCAGCGTAAGTGCCATGAAAAAGATTCCACTGAAACTACCTACCCCTGCTTTACTATCGGTTTTACTGGTCCAGGAAGAAGGCAGCGTGATTTCGAAGGCACCCAAAAATGAAATACCGAAAATGATGAAAATGATAAAAAAGAAAAGATTGGCAATCCAATTGGTAGAGAGATTATTCAGTGCATTAGCGCCAAATGCGGCTGAGATCAGAATACCGAGAATAGTAAAAATCAGAATGATGGACAGTGAATACCACACTGCATTTCGGATGCCCTCTGCCCGCGTTTTACTACGTTTGGTAAAAAAGCTCACCGTTATCGGGATCATAGAATAAACGCACGGCGTGATGACTGCTGCGATGCCACCACCCAATGACATGAAGAACAACCAAAGCAATCCCCGTTGTTTCTCCTTTTTTGTACCGCCTGGTGTATCCTGTTTTTGATCTGCTGCGGTTACCACTGCTTTTTTTATGGTATCCGCAAGCGTATCCCCCCTTTGGGCAACAACCGTATCCGGGGCGGGAACTTGCTCCGGCGCAGGCGTGGCAGACTGGGTGGCAAAGCCAGTTATTTCAAAACTGAAGTTTTTCTTTTTCGGTGGCAGGCACATAGATTCATCACAAACCTGATAGCTATGTACTCCGGTCACCTTAACATTACCGTGGGCAACAATGGTTTCTACGTAGCGCACATGATCCAAAAAGTAACTGACAACGCCATCAACACCATCCATCTCGCCGGTTACTTTTTTACCCGATTCCTTTACCTTACCCACCAATCTGTAGGCGGGATCTTTATCAAATTTGAATTCCGGTGGTATTTCCAGTCCGTCGCCACCAGGGTTGAGCGACCAGATATGCCAGTGTTCTTTGAGCTTTAGAGAAAATACCAGATCAAAAGTGCTGTCGTTTTTGCGCTGCACTTCATATTTCCAGGTAGTCGGGTCCTGTATGATTTGCGCCCGGGCATTTCCCGAAAACAGAACAAGTGCAAATAAAACGAACGATCTAAAAAACTGAGACATTGAATCTGGTGGCTTTGCTTTATGTAAAGAAAACTAAAGGGCGCGACCGGGTTTGTATATTCGGTTACGAAAAACCAAACTTTAGGCTTTTCTTAATTACTGATCACGAATTCGAAACGCTTTTGTTTGGGCGGCAGGCACACACTGTTGTTACATACCTGATACTCATGTTTTCCGGTGATTTTTTGTCCGGGTTTTGCCCGGATAACCTGCACAAATGCAACTCTATGTTCGTAAAAATGGATCGGATTGTCCACGCCTTCCATTTTTTCTGTTTTCAGCGTGCCGCGCTCAGCGGGCTTTCCTACCAGCTTGAGAAATTGGGCACGGTCAAAACTAAAACTGGGAGGAATCAGGAATTCATCGCCTGGCTTTTGTGAAAAAATATGCCATCCATCTTTTAGCGTGACCTGGAAAATAAGTTCATATTCTCCTGCCGACTTTTTCTTCACCTCATAGGTCCAGCTTGTAGGGTCTTCCAAACCCTGTGCTTGCCCCTCCGCCGACGACAACAACATACATAAGGCTGCAAAAGCAGCTATCCAATAGCGCATCTTTAGTTCATTTGGGTAAAAGCTTCAAGAATAAACCGCCCGTCCACATTGTTGAGCGCCGCGCTGGTGGCGCGCTCGGGATGCGGCATCATGCCGAAAACATTTCTGCCGGCGTTACAGATACCGGCAATATTGCTCGCAGAACCGTTAGGATTTGCATCGATGTGAACCTCGCCCTGTTCATCACAGTAACGAAAAACGATCTGGTCGTTCTGCTTCAGATTTTCCATGGTGGTGGCGTCTGCAAAATACCGTCCTTCTCCATGAGCTACGGGTATCTTCAATACCTTATCCTCCACATTCCTGCTTACAAAATTGCTGTTGGCTTCGCTCTTTATAAACACATTTTTGCAAACAAACTTTTGATGATCGTTCTGCAGCAGCACGCCAGGTAACAGTCCGCTCTCACAAAGAATCTGAAAACCATTGCACACGCCAAGTACCTTACCGCCGGAGTTGGCAAAATTGATCACTTGTTCCATCATAGGACTAAAACGAGCCAAGGCACCACAGCGAAGATAGTCGCCATAGGAAAATCCACCCGGCAAAACGATGCAATCCTCTTTGGAAAAAGCACTCAGATCGCGGTCTTTGTGCCAAAGCATCACTACGTCTTGTTTAAGATCATCCTGCAACGCATGCATCATATCGCGATCGCAATTGGAACCAGGGAAAACAATAACTCCGAATTTCATTAGAATAGCTACTTATTTAACGCCAGTTGGCAAAAGATTAGTAAAAGCAGGGAAAAATAAAAGGTAAAACTACTAAACCGTTTACTTTTTTCAATCGAAAACGCCTGAGAAATGATGGGACTGAGCGCCGGCATCATGATCAGCCACTCTGCGTTGACTGAGGAAACAGTGATGAAGGCAACGCCGAAAGAAATGATAAGATAGGTGTACAACAGCCCCCAGGCGCGGCGGATATAGATGGTCATCCTGGCTATTTGTTGTTGGATGGAAATGGTGCCGATGAGCAGCAGTATGGCGAGGCCTGCAATAGCGGTGAACATGTACACCGGATGATTGAGCCTTGCGGGTAGCGAAAAGCCAATATGAAAGATCTTCTCCAGAATGCTGAGCTGATCAGAAAGAAAGAGGATGCAGGCAAAAAAATAAAGTGGCGTGATATACCCCATGAGGCCGACCACAAGTTCACCCACATTAAATGTGCGCAGAAACAAAAGGGAAAGCAGAAACAAAAGCAAAAAGCCAATAGCCGGAAACTGTAGCAATAAGGGAAGACAAACGGCAAAACCGGCGTTAAATATCTGCTTGCGGGGCTGTGTCGTCTGACTGAAACTGAGTATGATGTTGACCGAAATAAGGGTAAGCCAGTTGATGATCAGCGGCTCACTGAAGTAGTTGAACGCAGGATTCACTGAAGTGATGAGCAGATAGGTAAAGGCAGGCAGATAAGTGTTTCTAAAAAACAGCTTGTGACGCACCGTAATGAAATTGACAAACAATGCCTGTGCAATTAGAAAAAGCACTGCGAGCAGCGTATAGGCAAAAGCACTGCCGGCAAACACATAGTTAATGATGCGGAGCAGGAAAGCGAATATCACGTGGTCGGGCAAGGCTACCGGAGCCACCGGATGCAACAATGCCTGCAGCTTCATTACAAAGGCTGCAATGATGAGTATGATAACAGTAAAGGGACTGTAATTGCGAAAAACTTGCAGCACAAAAAACGGGGTTGATGCGGCTAAAATACAATTTTGGCAAAGCAGATTTGCTTTCTTCTCAGACAGGGTACCACCAATTCTTTCAGCCCAACCTGCTTACCCGAACGGGGAAGCCAGTCAGGATCGTTCGAAGTACCTGCAGCAAGCGAGCGCATGTCCACTTGTCCGGCGGCATTAAGAGTTGCCAGTTGTATTCTGGAGTTGCGTGTATTGAAGTCATTGAACAAAAAGCCCAGCGCGCCACCAGTATTGATCAGGCCATAGGAGGAAAATATCCCTCCATCTTCCTGTGAATACTGGCTTTTCCGGATGAAGGCGTGCCAGTCTCTGTTACCATTCCCATCGTAAGAAAGCGCAAAAATATCATTGTAATTATACTCTCTGATGGTCTGATTCATAAAAGGACTGTAGTAATAGGAGTAGTAAAAACCACCCCAGCCCGGTGAACTCGTGCGTGTGGTGATGTAAACGTCTTCCGACACCAACACAAACCCACCATCTTTTTTGACGATCATCTGTTTTACCTGATAATCGTTAAACGCCCGCTTCAGGTTGCGTTCACCCGTAGCATTACGCAGTTGCTCATCGAAGGGAATGTTTTTCCGGTTTTGCCAGCTACTGTCCTTCAGATCATAATAGGCGTAAACAACACCCTCATAGTTTCCGTTCTTCTTGTCGGAATAAAAACCGCCGGTGTATATGCGATTGTTCACATTGTCGAGCTTCATGTACAAACTGGTACTGTACATATCGCGCAACGGAAACTCTTTTGCCTGGAAGCGCCTCGAAGATTTATCGGTGCTGAGCAGCCACACCTGGTCTGCATAGTTTCGCGTGCCGACGGGCGTGTAGGCGGGCAGAAAAAATACACCATCATTATCCATAAAACCATCCCCATGGCTCAGATCGTTGTCTGCGCGGAAGCTTGCGTTATTCCGACCGATTACGTTCAACCCGTCGTCGAGCCAAATCCCCGTGAAGTTGAGTTCATCCCCCTTTTCTTCAATACCGTAGCTGAGAATTTGCTTTTTATCATCGCTCACCGCCAGCGAAAAATAATCGCGGTTGGGCCCCCAAATACCTGTTTTTGCAGAAGTAAGCTGCACTGGGCCCTTCAGTAAACGACCACGTTCATCCAGCAAGGCAGCATTCTGTATCACCTTCCCGGTAGCTACCTCCTGATACAAAACAATGATCTTGTCCGCATAGGTTACAAACTTTGTTTCGTAGATCTTTTTTGGAAAAAAATCAAGCACCACCGTCGCGAGCTTTTCCATGCTGTCGTTAAAGGCATCGAGAAAAAAGCCATCCGCTGAGCTCCTGTAGGTGTAAATTCTGTTTCCGATCTTACCCAGTACAGAGAAATCTCCGTTCCGCAAATCGAACTTTTCGTAGTTCGAATACAACACTTCCTGAGCATATGAGGATACACTTCCTAAAACGAGCAGAAGCACCGGCAACCAGTTGCGACATTTCATAGCTCAAAATTAATCTCCTGCGCACTAATAAAGTGTAAATCTTGATGTTCAGTAGCTTCTTTCTGTGCAGGTCTCCAGCAAGGGGCCCACGCTGTGAAGGGAATAACTAACAAGGTGAATCAGCAATTATCGCAATGTTCCGATTTTCGTATTCGTGTGTAGATGCGTAAGTTTACTTTCATGTGGCGTACAAATACTACGCTGTAAACCAAACGCATAAGCGGTTCTGCTTAAGCCATGCTTCACTCCTCGGTGAAACCGGCTGCGCGACAGCAGGTCGCTTTACATGAATTGTACGGTAAAGGCTTTGGCGGGTGCCTTAATGAAACATTTGGAACCGTGACGTATATTTCACTTGGCGTTGGTCGGCCATTGTAAAAGACATACTGCACATACCTAAGCGCGAAAGATGGACGAAAAAATCAAGAAATATCTATCTGGTTTAGAGAAAAATAAAGGGATTAAAATACTTCTTGCCTGCGAGACAGGTTCGAGAGCATGGGGATTTCCTTCACCTGACAGTGATTTTGATGTTCGTGTTATTTACAAACATGACAAAGATTGGTATTTAGGTTTGACCGAAGAAAAAGACACAATCGAATATTTCCTTGAGAACAATGAGATTGACATAAGCGGTTGGGATTTACGAAAAGCCCTTCGGTTACTTGCAAAATCTAATCCCCCTTTGCTCGAAAGAATTCAATCACCAATAATTTATAAAGCTGACAAAGAGTTTCTGACTGGAATTAATTCAGTTGCAAAAAAGACTTATTCAAGAATTGCCACAATCCACCATTATTTGAGCATGGCAAAAAAGGCATTTGAAGAAGTAACAAATGAAGAGGAATATAAACTTAAAAAATTCTTTTATGCACTTCGTGCGTCAGTGGCGTGTTTGTGGATTTTAGAAAAAGAGGAAATTCCACCAATTGAATTTGGTAAAATGCTAAATGGACTGGACTTGCCTGCAAATATTAAAATTAGGATTGGAGAACTAATTGAAAAAAAGTCAACGATTAGCGAAACATACCGACATAAAGGAGAGACGGTGTTGTTAGAATTCATGAAAGCCTCGATCGAAAGAGCAGAAAACGAATCTCAAAGTTTGCCAGCTTCAAAAGGAAAAATGATTGATTTGAATGATTTTTTTCTCAAAACATTGGCTTGAATTATGACCATTGACGATTTACGAAATAGAGGACTAATAATACTTGAATGCATTAGTGGCAGTAAAGCATACGGATTAGATACAACAACTTCTGACACTGACATTAAAGGAGTTTTTATTCTGCCGAAAGCGGAGTATTATGGATTGAATTATATTCCTCAGGTGAATAATGAAACAAACGATGTTGTATTTTATGAGCTTGGAAGGTTTATGGAGCTCCTTTCACTAAACAATCCAAATATTTTGGAATTACTCAACACACCAGACAGTGCAATAATCTATAAGCATCCCTATCTGTCTAAAATTAAGTCTGAATTGATTTTATCCAAACTTTGCAGTAATACTTTCGGAAAATTTGCACTATCACAGATTAAAAAAGCTAAAGGACTAAAAAAGAAGATTGTTAATCCTGTTGCAAAAGAACGGAAAAGTGTATTGGCATTTTGTTTTGTTAATTACGAACAGGGAGCAATTCCACTTGAAAAATATCTGGAAATTAAAAACTGGAATCAGGAAAATTGCGGCTTAATAAATATTCCAAACATGAAAGATGTTTACGGATTGTACTATTCTGAAGGTCTTGGATTCAATGGAATAATAAAAGGGAAAGATTCTAATGATGTTTGTTTAAGTTCAATACCAAAAGGAACTAAGCAAGAATCACTACTGTATTTCAATCGGGACGGCTACTCGACATATTGCAAGGAATATCGTGAATATTGGGACTGGGTTGATAAACGAAATGATGAAAGATATGAAAACACTAAAAGTCATGGGAAGAATTACGATGCTAAAAATATGATGCATGTATTCAGACTTTTCGAAATGGCTATCGAAATCGGGAAAGAGAAGAAAGTCAATGTAAAAAGACCCAATCGGGATTTTCTACTTGAAATTAAATCAGGTAGATTCGAATACGAAGATTTATTAAAAATGGCAGATATTAAACAGGCGGAAATGGAATTAGCTTTTGAAAATTCAGATTTGCCAAACGAACCTGACCTGGCAATGGTAAACGATTTGACCTATCAATTGAGAGACAAGTTTTATAAAGACAAAGAATAGTCAACGAAATGGCTGGTGTTCGGCTGTTGTTCGACATGTTAGCGCAGCGCATGTCGAACTCAGGGATGAGATGGATTTGTAATCCACAGGCGTAAGCGTTCATAGAGCGGCGCTCGAGTCTTACTAAGCTGCCACTTTGCAACCGGAATTTGAACCAAAGAAGCAGGGAATTTTTTCATCTGGCACATAGCACTGCGGGCGATTATTAAGAAAGCAAAAAAGGCTTTTACACCCGATAAAACTATAGCAAAATATGATGCAGGTTCGCTTCGCATTCAGAGCTTAGACTTCGTTACGCCAACGGACAGAAAAATGATTCCAAAAGCTAATGAAACTGTTGAACTAAATTTTCCCAGTGAAGCTAATCCCTTGAGTGCTTAGTCCTACTTCCTGTTCCGGCGCCTCAGAAATTTTTGAGACACTATGGTCTGGGATAAAATACTTTTGTACGCATAATGACTGGTTTATGCTACGAAAAGTTTTGGGCGTTGTTGCGGGAATAATTGTCGCCACTCTGGTCTTCATTGGCTTCGAGCGGTTGCGACTCATCTGGTATCCTTATCCCACCGGTTATGATCCTGCAAATCATCAGGCAGCAGCGCGTTTTGAAGCGAGTCTGCCGGCGCTCGCCTTGCTTATCTCTCTTGTGGGGTGGATTGTGGGGTCGGTTCTGTGCGGTGCCACCATTCGGCTGATAGCGCGGGGACCTGCCCGTACACCGGCCTATATTGCCGGACTCTTTCTGATGACCACGGGCATCGTTGACATCTTTATGTATGCCCATCCCTTATGGTTTATTATCGCAGGCATTGTTTGTTTTATTCCCGCCGCATTGCTCGGTCATGCAATGGCAAGTCGCTAATCCGAAAGATCGTGTGCGCCCCACAATCGGGAAAGCCCGGTATATTCGGCCTCACTGAGCCTTTTCTGATCGTAAAAGCCATCAGCAAGCCTTTGCCGCATCGCTTCATACAGCGTAACCGCACACGCCACCGAAATATTCAGTGACCGGACCATACCCACCTGAGGAATGATAAAGTTTCCATCGCAGTGACGTAATGCTTCTTCGCTTACACCGCTATGTTCGTTTCCAAAAACCAAAGCCACCGGTTCGCGAAGATCTAAGGCGTATAGCGACTGGGAGGCTACGCCGAGATGCGTTGCATAGATCTTTGCATATTTTTTCCTCAGTGCGGAAAAACACTCCTCAGTATTATCGAAATGATGAATGGTTAGCCAGTTGGCAGCACTGGCCGAACTCTTTTTACCAAATTTCTCGTGTCTGCTGATGCGAGTGTTGAGAATGTAGAGTTCCTGAATACCTACGCTGTCGGCAGTGCGCATCACCGCCGAAATATTGTGCGGATCGTGCACATTCTCCATGATTACCGTCAGATCGGGTTGTCTGCGATGAAGTACCTGTCTGATCCTTTCTTCTCTTTCGGGCGTCATTGTTAAGCGTTGAAAAACCTCGGGCGGAGGAGCGGCAAAATTAAAAACTCCGGGGAAAAGCTTGTGATGGAGCTTTGATGCACACCGCCTGTGGCATAGGTTTTTAAGATATTGGGTTCAGGAGTGTACTACCCTTTCAGCGGTGAAAGGCTGTGCGGTGACAAGCTCTTTGAGCAAAAGCTCAGTGTATCTTCAGGTACGGAAGGCATCCGGTTTATTTTTTTTACCGGATGTCTTTTTTTAGCCGAGGGTACCTATTTCGTCGATGTGTCCGTGGGAATACTCCAACATCAAATGGAGCGCTTCGGGATGAAGCTGCTCAAAACTTCGGTCGAGTGCTTCAAAACCGGTAAGTTCTGTATAAAGCGCCGCAAAAGCTGCATTGCTCAGATTTGTTGGAAAGCGATCTATGTTCAAGACATACATTTTGAGTACGTCATCGAGCAACTGACCCATCGCTTCTGCACCTATCTGCGTAAGCCAGCGCGGCATATCTGGTAGCAAGCCTGCATAGCCATTCACCAGCAACTGAATAAAACCACCCTGGCGTACCTGATTAAGCAGGTATTCGTACGAAAGCAACAATTGCTGCACCTCGGAGAGCTCATCCATAAAGTCGAAATCACCCCGACGATACAATTCTTCCGTTAGCGGTGTGACTAAAAAATCAAAACAGGCCTCGTCGTCGCCCGATGCAGAAAGTTCTTTCCATCGGGCGGCATCTAATCGGGGCAAAAATATTTCAGACATAGGCTGGGGCTTTTTCTACCAAAATGTTAATACCCGACTGACTTATACAGCAAAAGCATCGTTCTTCACATCTTTAAGTCAAAAATGTTGCAGTCTGTGATGAAAAAACTATGGGTCACCTCATTTGCGTGGTTGCTTTGGTGTCTCATTCAGTTCGCTGAGTTCTTTTTGTAGGGGTTTGAGATACTGCGCCGTGACGTATGCAGGGCTATGAAAATGGGTAACGTAAGCAAAGGCCTTGTCGGTCATTTCCTGGCGCTCGGCAGGACTGAGTGACAATAACCGATCAATGGCCTGAGCCAGTGCTTCCGGATCGCGACGAGGCACCTGTAAGGCCCTGTCCGCTGCAAGCACCTCCAACAGTCCGCCCGCGTCTGTGCCGGCCACGGGAACCTTGTATAGAAAGGCATCAAGCACACTGCTGCCAAGACCTTCCTCCTGCGAACTGATAGCGAATACCTCAAAAACGGAAAAGAAATCTGTCACCTGCTCTACGAAACCGGCAAGCTTGTAGCAGTGCGACAATCCGTGGCGCTCAATCGCTTCTTTTACCTCTGCTAACAACGCTCCGTCACCAAAATGCAGAAACACAAAATCGCTACGATGTTTCGCTAATCGGGCAATCGCTTCCACCATATTCAGCGGGTCCTTGTGCGGAACCAACGCCGCTGTAGTACCCATGATCCTTGTACCTTGCTCAATACCCTGCGCAGCTAAAAATGCACGGGCACGCTGTTCGTCGAGCGACTGAGGCATCACAATATCCGTGGCCACAAGTATGTCCGACCTGCCCGAAAAATCGGCAACAATCTTTCGTACTGCATTGCTTACTGCGTAAATTCTGTAGGCTGCCCGATACTTGAGCCTTGTAAGGTAGCCCTGCGGAACAAAATCAACTCGCCTTGAAAAGATAATTCGTCTCCGGTGAAATGGCCAGGTAAGGATGCACCAGGTAAGGATATGTGAGGTCTGTGCATGAAGGAGGTCAAAATTTCGTCCATTTACCATCAGCCAGAGAGACAGATGAAAAATGCCGGAAAGGGAATGAGTGACCACGTTTTGATCACGCGCGGCCCGCTCCAAAGGAAAACCTTTTCGACAAAGCAGCTCTGTATGGATACCTGCCTGCTGAAACCCAAGAATATTGTACAAAGTCTGACGCTCACCACCGCGCCAGCTTCGCTCGAAATTCAGTTCGAGGATCTTCATGTCTTAACAAAGCGTGTCTCCCTTCATACCCATCCCGCTAAGGATTTCATAGGTAAAAATGCCCTGCTGCACTGCAGGATCTCCTTCGAGCCAGTCTTTCACCTCAGCCTTGCTCTGTGTGTTAAATATGGAAATGGCCGCGATATCGGTTGTATCCATTATAGAGAAACTGAGCAACATAAAACCATCGTCGCGAAGCTTGAAGATATACGGTAGATGTTCGCCCTGAATAATCTCAATGGCTTTGTCTTCACCATGGTGGGGTCCTTTCCGGAGCACCACCAGCACAAAGGGCGTTAGATCTACCAGGCGCGGAAGTAATTCTTGTGGTACATACTGAAACATAAGCGTATGCATTTTGCGGCGGAAAGATAATACATATAAGCTGCAGACCAATTGACGGGGCCGGCCAGCGAAAAATTATGCTGCAATACGGGGAAAAATAAGCTTTCTGAGTCGCGGCAAATTGCGGATATTTACAACAATACCTTCACTACTATGATGCATTGGCCCAAACTGATACTTTTATCTCTGATGTGCAGTTCTTTCCTGTCTCCGGAAAGTAGTACCGTAAGGACATTAAAGTATAAAATCCTGAAGGAGGGCAAGCCTATTGGCGAGGTTATCGCCGTGCGCACACTATCGGGCGAAGAGATAGAATACGATGTTGAAACCCACATGAACCTAAAGCTGATCATCAACCAAAAAGTGGATTATACCTCAAAAGCATCCTTTCGGAATGGTATTCTACAAAATAGCGTATCGAGAGCCTTCCTCAATGACAGACCTCACCAAAGCTGCACCACAAAGCTCAGAACGGGCGGCTATCAGATTCTTCTGGATCATCAGGAACATTTTCTAAAAAGACAGGTTAACTACAGCGGTACGATGCTGTATTTTAAGGAGCCAGCCAACGTTACCCTGGTTTACTCTGAAATGTCGGGACAAGACAATAAAATGACGCATCAGGGTGAGGGCTATTATGTACTGACCAACAGCCGTAACCGAAAGCAGAACCAATATTGGTACAAATCCGGCATTTTGGATCACGCAGCCATCAACAGCTCGCTGGTGGACATTGAAATTCAGCGCGTTTATTAAGCATCCTGCTCGCGGCGTACCGACTGTTGCAATTGTTTCGCCATTTTGTCTGCCGTGGCGGAATAATCCTTTTCAAACATACGCCACACTTCCTCTTTTTCAGGATCATTGCTTTTGGCCAACATAGGATGTAATACCGACAAAGTAGCATAAGGCGGAAGCAGTACACCAACAGCATTGAAAAAATTGGCGATTTGTGCAATCACATGTTGAGCACCATCAGAATCCCCGGTCACGATAACGCCGCCCACTTTGCCTTCAAGCCGGGAGCCTTTACCCGCTAAAATCTCATCGTGCAGCTCGTCCATCCGCTCAATAACTTTTTGCATCTCGGAAGAAATATTATTCCACCACACCGGCGTCGCAAAGATCAGAATATCAGCGGCCAGCACCGTGTTGAGGATGGAGGGCCAGTCATCATCCTCTGCCATGCGTGTATAAGTGCCGGCGGGAATGTTCTTCTGAACCAGACGAATGGTTTCACAGGGCACCCCTTGTTCATTCAGGTGCTTTTCCAGAAACTCCGACAACAGCGCTGTGTGTGAAAAGCCTTCTTTTTTGAGCGTTGCCAGCAATATAACCGCCTTCATAAATAATTTTCAGCAGCTTCCAGCATAACCATGCCACGTCACAAGGGTCATTCGCCCACATAGACTTCGCTACTTACCTTTGCATATGCTCGATCTTAACGAACTGGAAGAAGACTGGGACGACCCGGACGAAGAAAAGGAAGAACAGGAAGCGCCGGCGCTGGCCGAACGTATGCGCATGACCCTCGGTAAAAAGCAGGATCCACTCCGCATTGACAAATTTCTGATGAATTGTGTGGAGGGTGCCACCCGTAATAAAATTCAGCAGGCACTTGAAGAAGGACTGATCATAGTGAATGACAAAGCTGTGAAACCCAACTACAAGGTAAAGCCGCTCGACGAGATCGTAGTGTTTGAGACCCGGCGGATGCAGTTGCAGGAAATAGTACCAGAACCCCTGCCTCTGAATATCGCTTACGAAGATGACGATGTACTGGTGATCAACAAAGCGGCAGGCATGGTAGTGCACCCGGGCTGTGGAAATTACAGCGGCACCTTGGTGAACGGAATATCGTGGTATCTGCAGCAAGAAAACATCAATACCGAAGACCTGACACGTGTAGGCCTGGTGCACCGTATTGACAAAGACACGAGCGGGCTGGTAGTGGTAGCCAAGTCCGAAAAAGCAATGAGCGACCTTGCCGCTCAGTTTAAAAAACACACCGTACACCGCCGGTATATCGCACTGGTATGGGGAGACTTTGAAGAACAGGAAGGTACCATTGAAGGGCATGTAGGCCGGAATTTGCGATTTAGAAAAATAATGGACGTCTTTCCCGATGGCGACCATGGCAAACATGCTATAACGCATTTCAAAGTATTGGAACGCTTCAACTACGTCACACTCATCGAGCTAAAGCTTGAGACGGGGCGCACCCATCAGATAAGAGTACACATGAAGCACAAGGGGCATCCCCTGTTTAATGACAGCACATACGGTGGAGACAGAATCGTGAAAGGAACCGTTTTCGCCAAATACAAACAGTTTGTCGAAAATTGTTTTAAGATTTTACCCCGACACGCCCTGCATGCAAAAGAGCTGGGGTTCACCCACCCCACCAGCCGGCAGTGGATACAGTTTGACTCCGAACTACCGGCAGATATGCAGGAAGTTATAGAAAAATGGAGAACCTATACCGGTGGAATGACCCGCCAGCTCAGAGAACAACTGAACGGCTAAAAGCCAGGGGCACATACGTTAAAATTGGCGCAAAGGCCGCCCGATTGAACCGGCTATAGATATTAAGTGCTACCTTTGTTAATCTTCAAAAAATTAAACGATACATAATGTCATTTTTAGCAGTCAAGTCGCAATTTTTACTTTCTATGCCCAGTGGCGGAGAGTGGCTTTGGATCATTCTTGCAGTGATCATCTTGTTTGGCGGAAAGAAAATTCCTGAGTTGGCGCGCGGCATCGGTAAAGGTATTCGTGAGTTCAATGACGCTAAGACCGGAATAAAGAATGAAATAGAAGCCGGCATTAAGGATAATAAAGAAACAAAAGCATAGCGCTTATTGCAACCTTATCATTTTTTTCTCATTTTGTGAATTGATTCAGGCACCCATTTGGGTTGCATGGTTTCACGCTTAAACAACGAAAAACATGCAATACAAAGGAATTGTATTATTGTCCGCCCTGTCGCTTTCAATAAGTTCCTTCGCTCAGAAGTATCAGGATTTTACCATTGCGGCAAAAAACACCCGCATCATCCGAAACGACACGTTGGTAACCAAAAAGCCTGCTGCTGTCGCTCCTTCGGTATTGCCCATGCCCGCTTTGGTAAACGGCAAAAAACCTGTGCCACTCGCGGGACAGAAGTCTTACTTCGGTGCAATGAATGACTATGTGGTGGATTATACCCACAAGTACATGGCCGCGCACAACAAAACACTTTCTGTTGTACAACAAAGAGGAAAGACCAACTTTTCGCTTATAGACAATGTATTGACGAAAAACAATATCCCCAAAGAGCTCAAGTATCTGGCCGTGATAGAAAGTGCACTGAACAATCGGGCCATATCTCCGGTTGGCGCCGTTGGCCCCTGGCAGTTTATGGCCAGCACCGCAAGGCTGATGGGTCTTACCGTCAATAAAAAACGGGATGACCGAAAAGACCTTTATAAGTCCACCCATGCCGCCGCGAAATATCTATCTTACCTCTACGATCAGCTCAACGACTGGCTTCTGGTAGTGGCTGCTTACAACAGTGGTCCCACTCCGGTATTGCGGGCTATGGAAAGAACAGGAAGCAACAATTTTTGGGATATCAAGAAGTATTTGCCGAGAGAAACCCAGGGACACGTGCTGGCATTTATCGCTACAGCTTCGATATTTGAGAACATGAGCAAATTTATCGGGGCCAAAAATCCAGATCTTGAAAGTCTGGAAAGTGATGTAGTGGCAGAAGCCCGTGATATAATTCCCGCCAAGCCCCTGTTTACTGATGAAGAACTGCGAAACATGGCGATAGTACGCATCAGCGATCCGCTCAATCTCGATCTGATTTCGCAGGACCTGAAAATTGAAAGAAGACTCCTGGACAAATGGAACCCTGACTACGATCTTTTCGAAATGGCCAATTACAACTCAGAGTTTTACAGCCTTCGAATTCCAAAGGATAAACTGGACAATTTTATTGAGCACAAGGAGTTCCTGACCAAACGTTCACGTCAGATGTATTCTGAGATTAGCCTGTAGTGATTATTTCGATGTAAACCACAAAAATATTTTGTGTTTGATGGAATTTACTACTACCTTTGCAGTCCTTTAGAAAATATTAGTTTAGCAATGGCAAACCATAAAGCAACCAAAAAAGATATCCGTCAAAGCCTGAAGCGTCGTGAGCGCAATCGTTATTACGGTAAAACCACACGTAACGCCATTCGTGCTTTGCTCGCTACTACGGAAAAATCCGCAGCTATGGAGTCTTTTCCCAAAGTGATTTCTATGATTGATAAACTGGCTAAGCGCAATGTGATCCACAAGAACAAAGCCAGCAACCTGAAATCAGGAATTGCTAAAAGAGTGAACGCACTCGCCTAACCTTTCAGGCCAATAATATTCCTACAACCTCGCCACTGGCGGGGTTTTAGTTTTTAGAACCATCTGCGTTGTTTCCTGGCTGTATAAATAAGATATACAACAACGACCAAAAGGAGCACGGTAGGCGCAGCGGCAGCTATCAAGGTTGTCTTATCCATACCTTCTAAATGAACCTTGAATTTACGTAACGATGTGTTGCCATTTTGTAAAAGCTTTTTGACAAAACAAACGGTCTAAAAGAATTGCATGGCCGTAATGCCACAAAGCGCCTTGAACAACATCAGTCCATCTATAATGATAAGGTAATAAAAGATGGAACGACGGCGCTGTAGCGAGTAAGCAACCCCTATCAAAGCCAGGAACGGCAGCGTGTTGAGCAATATTTTCGGTAAGCTGAAGTGATGGGTAACACCGTAGCTGAGAAAAGACCCCAGACCCAGCACAGCCAGCGGAATAATGACATAGAAGATGGTCTTTCTCAGCCCTATTTTTACTACAAAAGTCTTCAGCTCCTGATTGTAGTCTGTTGCATAGTCCTTAATGTCGAACAGGATGCACAACAAACTGATGAACATAAAGTTCTTAAGAAACAACAACAGGTTGAGCAAAGAAATGTCGTAGGGCAACCGGGTGGTAATATGGAAGTAAATTACCGGAAACACCGTGACCAGGCCCGCCCAGGAGCAGCCGATGATGAAAGGCTTGAGCCAGCCCACATCGCGGAGGCTGATGGTGCCTACAGACTTGTGGTTGATACCGTAATAAAGCGCTGCAGTAAGCGGAAATAGCGCCAGGACTACCCACTCGGCCACAGTCAACAAAAGGAGTTGTTGCCAATATCGAAACAGGAAAACTAAGAGCAAACCAACAAACAGTAACGTCAGTGCCGTGTGAAACCGATTGATGGCAATATGATTTCGGCCATACCAGCGCGACCGCGGATTGGGCGAAGATGATGGCTTTTCGGTAAGGTAAGCTACATTGTAATACAGCACCGTAGCAAGGAAGGTAAGCGCATAGAACAGCCATCCGTTGAGCGGTAACAACTGCTGCAGGCTTGCTTCCGCAGATAAGGCCACCGCACAGAAACCATAAAAGATATTTCCGAAAAAAATGAGACGGACAAATCGCTTCATCTTATCTCAAAGATAGCCCCGCTAAATGCAGTTCTGAAAACAAAAGCGATTAGATACTTTTGCTCACAAACGCATGGTATGCATCATTTGCTTATAACCAACATCGGAAAGCTGTTCGGGATCGAAAAGAGTGGTCAGGAGAAAAAATGGCGCAAGGGCAGCGAGATGGCAGTACTCAATACAATAGAACATGCCTGGCTGTATCTGGAAGACCATAAAATCCACAGCTTTGGTAAAATGGACGATATGGATTTCTTTCCGGCCGAGAACGTGTATGATGCAGAAGGAAGGTCGGTGTTGCCTGCATGGGTTGACTCGCATACTCATCTGGTGTTTGGAGCATCCCGCGAACAGGAATTCGTAGATCGGATACACGGACTTAGCTATGAAGAGATAGCCCGTCGCGGCGGCGGCATTCTGAATTCGGCTCGCCGACTCAACGATATTTCCGAAGAACAACTTTATGACCTGAGCTGTGAACGCCTTCACAGGGTAATGTGCCAGGGCACCGGAGCTATCGAAATCAAAAGCGGATATGGGCTCTCTCTATACGGTGAAATGAAAATGCTTCGGGTAATCCGAAAATTAAAGGAGCATCATTCTATACCCATCAAGGCCAGTTTTCTTGCGGCACATGCCTATCCGCCAGAATACCGGCAGGATCATGATGGCTACTTAAAATTAATCATCGAACAAATGCTGCCTCAGGTGGCCGACGAAGGCCTGGCTGACTACATGGATGTATTTTGCGAAAAAGGTTTTTTCAGCGCAGACGAAACAGCGAGGTTACTGGAAGCCGGATGGAAATACGGACTGAAACCCAAAATACACGCGAATCAACTACATCGTTCGGGAGGTGTGCAAGTGGGTATTCAGCATAAAGCCATCAGTGTAGACCACCTGGAATGTATCGGCGATGAAGAAATAGATGCGCTGAAAAACAGTGAAACGATCCCGACCCTCTTGCCCGGCGCGGCATTTTTTCTCGGCATCTCCTACCAACCGGCAAGGAAACTAATAGATGCTGATTTACCGGTTTGTCTGGCCACCGATTACAATCCCGGGTCTTGTCCGTCAGGAAATGTGCCATTATTGCTTTCCATTGCCTGCACACAAATGAAAATGACACCCGAAGAAGCCATCAATGCGGTGACGCTTAATGGAGCTGCTGCTTTGGAGATGAGTCAGGAGATTGGAAGTATTGCCATAGGTAAAAAGGCTAACCTGATCGTAACTAAAAAGATTCCTTCGGCGGCTTATATACCTTACGATTTTGGCAACAATCCTGTAGATAGGATGTTGGTGAATGGTGTGTTTCTTTAGCCGTCACTTGTTGAATAGCTCTAAGAAAAATGCAGGCTAAACTAATTCAGCCTGCATTTTTTGTCGTTAGGATTTTTCTAAGCTTCGGCCATCCTCCTGTCCAGAATGGCTGCGTCAAAAAATACAATACCACTTCCTTTACTCACCGCCAATCCCTCGTCATGCATACGCTCGATAGCCTCGTTGAATTGTTGCTCATTTACACTGGGATCTACGTTTTTTATCTCTTTAAACGTGGCTCTCGCAATAATCTGCGGATCATAATCCAAACCTTTTGCTACAAACGCGTGGTGGGTGTTGCGCACTTTGGAAACAATGTGGTTGATAATCTGCTGAATTTCCATATGCTGTATTTTATAAAGGTTAAAAAACAAAAACTTGATATAGAGAACGCCTGCGTATTATGCCTCAGCGAGTTCTGCCGTTTCGGTATGATGCGCTTCGGCCAAACGTTTCTGAAGATCGAAAGGCACGGGTGCATAATGATCGAATTTCATACGAAACCGTGCCCGTCCCTGCGTTAGGCTCCGCAGCGAAGACGCATATCCATGCATCTCAGCACGCGGCACCATGGCTTTTATTACGGTAAAGTGTCCTTCCGTATCAAATCCTTCTACGATGGCTCTGCGCGATTGCAGATCACCCATTATGTTTCCGGTCAGTTCATCGGGGCACAGCACTTCCACTTCATCCACGGGTTCGAGCAGAAGCGGATCAGCGTTGTGAAAAGCCTCGCGGAAGGCCATTGCGCCCGCTGTCTTGAACGCCATATCGTTGCTATCTACGGCGTGCATTTTACCGTCGAATACACACACGCGCACATCACGTACATAGGAACCGGTCAGCGGACCATGTTGCATTTTCTCCATCACGCCCTTAAGAATGGAGGGCAGAAAACGCGCATCGATCACGCCTCCCACAATGCAGTTGTAATAGATCAGTTTTCCTCCCCAGTCGAGGTCTATTACTTCCTTGCCACGTATTGTAAGTCCATGCGGCTCGGGCATTCCTTCCTGCCAGGCTTCTATGCGCATCGACACCTCACCAAACTGCCCGGCACCACCCGACTGCTTTTTATGACGGTAGGTGGCTGTTGCTTCCTTCCTGATTGTTTCTCTATAGGCAATCTTCGGGCGTTTGTACGAAACATCAAGGTGATATTGGTTCTCAAGTTTCCAGCGAATAACTGCGAGGTGCATATCGCCCTGACAGTGCAAAAGGGTTTGCCCCAATTCCGCACTTACTTCTATTTGCAGCGTAGGGTCTTCTTCTCTGAGTTGCTGCAAGGCTATGGCCAGTTTTTCCTCTTCGCCTTTCTTATTATTGGCAATAGCCACACTCATTTTAGGCTCAGGAAAGACGATGGGTACAAGGTCAATTTTCCGGCCCTTTTCATGCAGCGTGTTGTTGGTATGTGTATTCTTTAATTTGAGTGTGGCACCTATATCGCCCGCAACCAATTCAGCCACGGCGGTTCGTTTATTTCCTTCCACTACAAATAGCTGATTAAGTTTTTCGGAAGCACCTGTATTCTCGTTTACCAGTTCCATACCCGTTTTCACCGTGCCGGAATACACTTTGAAAAAACTCAGTTCACCAATATGGGGTTCGTTGACCGTTTTGTAAATAAAGATGCACGGAGCGCCCTGAGGATCGCAGGGTACCTGATTACCATCAGCACATTGCTGAGGAGGCATTTCTGTAGCGGGTGGGCATACATTGTCTATATAACCCAGCAGACGTGCTACGCCTCTGTTTTGCCTGGCAGAAGCACAAAAAACCGGAAAAAGATCGTGGCGCACCATGGAAAGATGCAGACCAGTTTTCATCTCATCCTCCGAAAGTTCTCCCTGATCAAAATACTTCTCCATCAACGTCTCATCGTTGGCGGCTATGGCTTCAATCAATTCTTTATGCAAAGCCTCGGCCTGCGCCTTTTCCGACTCGGGAATAGGAAGTTTATCGGGCTTGTTTTCACCCTCGCGATAGCTGTACATCACCATATTCAATACATCTACCATGGCATTAAATCCGAGGCCCGCATTGACCGGATACTGTACTACTACTACATTGTTGCCAAAATGGCTTTTTGCCTCCTGTAGCGTCTTTTCAAAATCGGCCTTGGGATGGTCCAGTTGGTTGACCAAAAAAATCATCGGGGTTTTAAATTTTTCGGTGTATTCCCAGATGATGTCTGTACCTACTTCCACGCCCATACCCGCATGCAGCAGCATAACTCCGGTATCTGCCACTCTCAGGGCGCTGATCACTTCGCCGGCAAAATCGTCGTAGCCGGGGGTATCCAGGATGTTAATCTTGTAACCCTTCCAATGCGTATGCAATAGTTTTGAAAAAATAGAATTCCCCCGTTCCTTTTCAATATCGGTATAATCGGCAACGGTATTTTGCTCCTCTACACTCCCCCTGCGGTGAATCAATCCGGCTTGAAAAAGCATGGCCTCAGCGAGTGTCGTCTTACCGCTGCCTGAATGGCCCAGCAGTGCAATGTTTTTTACATGCGCACTATCAAATTCTGGCATAACAAAGGTTTTAAAATTTTAACCATGAAATGCCGTAAAGACGCGCCTTGCGGAAGTGGAAATCGTATCAGACAAAAGCAGGAAACAGTGTGCGGCTACATCCAGGCGGCATTTTTATCACTATAAATTTAGAAAAAACGGCATGAAGAAACACAGAATTTTTCTCATTAAAATCGCTGACCCCTGGTACGATTATTTTGAAGAAAAGGACAGCCGTGAACAATTCCTTAAAAATGTAGTGTTGTCTGTTTCAGAAGGGCAGAGCGCCCCGGTTTTAACAGTTTACTAAAAGGGGCCTTAATAATTTAGGAGAACAAAAAAAATCAAAAACAATTTTTGCTATGAAATTCAAAATGATCCCCGTAGTCCTGACGGCCGCATTTACTTCTGTAGCAACACTTTTTATAGCAGGGAAATTTGAGCAAAAACTTCCTTTCTCGGAAAGAAAGCCTCAACTGCCGGTAAATTATGCTTCGTACACCCATGTGGACCAACCGAGGAGCGCACCGACTGCAGATTTTGAAAGCGCTGCTGCGGCATCGGTTCAGGCGGTGGTGCACATCAAAACCCAAACGAAGGGCAGAACGGTCACCGCCAGTGATCCATTTTTCGGAAACGACTTTTTTGGCGACCTCTTCGGGCAGCGTCAATATTATATTCCGCCGCAACAAGGTTCGGGTTCCGGAGTAGTCATTTCGCCCGACGGTTATATTGTAACGAACTACCACGTCATTTCGAATGCAGAAGTAGTGACGGTAACATTCAATAACAGAATGACGACAGATGCCACCGTTGTCTCAAAGGATGCCTCTACCGATATAGCTCTGCTGAAAGTAGAACGTAAAGACCTGCCCTATATGGAATTTGGAAATTCCGACGACGTGAAGTTAGGACAGTGGGTACTTGCGGTGGGCTATCCCCTTACTCTTGATGCCACTGTGACGGCAGGAATCGTGAGCGCCAAAAGCAGGGCCATTGGTATCAACAGGTCGCAGTCGGCATCTGCCATAGAATCTTTTATCCAGACGGATGCAGCGGTAAACCCCGGCAACAGCGGAGGCGCCCTGGTAAACACCCGAGGACAGCTCATAGGTATCAACTCTGCCATTGCCTCGCCCACCGGATCTTATGCGGGATATTCGTACGCCATTCCTTCCAACATTGTAAAGAAAGTGGTCAATGACCTGATGAAATACGGAACGTTCCAACGCGCTTATCTCGGTATAGAATACCCGGACATGCAATCGCTGAGTCAGGATCGTATAGAGCAACTGGGTCTCGACAAAAATGACGGGGTATATATTGCCGGCGTGCGGGAAAACGGAGGTGCGGCAAGAGCGGGAATTAACATAGGAGACTTTATTACCCAGATCAACGGAGTGCCGGTGCATACCGAAACACAACTGCAGGAACAAATAGCGCGCTACGAGCCTGGCGATAACATCAGTGTGACTTATGTACGGTCGGGTAAGCCCTTTAACACTACAGTGCAGCTTACCAACATCAATGGCACCACCAAGATCATTAAAGCCGGAGATGTGACGCTGAAACGGGTGTTAGGCGCTCAGTTCCGTCCACTAACTCAAGAGGAGAAAAGAAGGTATCGGGTGCAGGCGGGCGTGGCCGTCACGGATCTCGGCAATGGCCCAATTGCTCAGCAAACCAACATGCAAAAAGGGTTCATCATTTTAAGCATTAATAATAACGCGGTGCAGACCACCAATGATATTGAAAGCATCGCGGCGAAATACGATGTTTTACAACTGGCGGGCATATACCCCGGAAAATCTGCTATCTACTACTACGGACTACGGCTGAATGGAGATACGGGAGAACAATAAAAATGGATCAGAATCGAAACAGTGCCTCGCAGCTACGCGGGGCATTTTTTTTATCCGACGATCCAAAAAAATTTACCAGAATAACACTCCGAGGGCGAGCCCAGCATAATGAAGTCTTAAACTACTATTATTCACTGTCCGGGTGCGGGAATCCTGAAGCGTATATTCGTAAAACGCAGTAATAAGTAATCGCTCCTGCCAGATATAGGTCAGATCAATACGAACTGCAGGAGTGAACAAATACAGGGAAGTTCCCTCGTGATGCGGAAGCCCCGCAATACCATCTTTTTTTTGCAGCGCTATGAGATGGTCAAAGCTTATGGAACGACTACGCACCTGCTGCTGATCATCGAAAGAGCCTACGGTAATTGACGAACGTGCCCCGACCAGAAATCCATAACTCATCCCGGCGGCCATCCGAAACAGGCCGTTGTTGTGATGACCAAAGCTTGCAGCAAGTTGCAGCGGAATGTGGAAGAAATGGTAATTGGTTTTTGATGTAAATCGCTCCATAGTGTACAAGGAATCCGGAACATAACGGGCAACTGTACTGTAGCCTTTCATTTCGTACAATAGTCCGGTTTTGAGCGCAAAGACATTGTTGAAGGCAAAAAATCCGGACAGCCCTGCATGGGGCAACAGCCTTGCTTTGTAATGCCAGGGCGAACCCTTGGCCTGCGGTACAGACAGAGCGAGGCCGCTGGTAAACTCAAACCATCGTTGTTGTGCTCTTGCTTGTTGCGCTATCGTACAGATCACTGCCGTCAACAAAACCATTCTTAAGTAACGAAGCATTTCAGGCTAATTAGGAATCATTAGCTCATAAAAGTCAGACCATCCCCGGGAGGGGCATGGTGTTTTACCCATCAGAAGTAAACACCGCAATGAAAAAATTATTTTTGGGCCTGAGTTTAGGACTGCTGATGTCTTGCCAGGAAAGCAGTGATGACCGGCAAGGCAGTTCCGACGATCTGCCGGACGCCCCAACCACATCGGGTTAGGAAACCGGACGTGGCACACAGACCATAGCAGCCCCCAACGCTGCCCACACCAAACGAACACCCCTACCCCTCGACACCGTAAGTGTAAGAACCCGAGCTATTCGTTAGTAACAGAGCCACCGATTCTTTTTGCTAAAGGAACAGGCTGAAGAAGGGAACGTAAAGCAAGGCATCGCACCTAAATGACAAAAGCGTGGGGCCCCTGTAATTTAGATGCGTGCTTCTATTACTCTTTGGAAGGCTGTTTGCTGCTTTGATTGCGGTTGTCTCTACGCTGACCACCCCCCTGTTTGGGTTTGTTTTGCCCTTCACGTTGTGTAGGCACCGGCTTAGTCTGTGCTTGCGGCTTCTGCTGATTTTGTCCCTTTTGCAACTGTTGATTTCCGCCCTTTTGATTAGGCTTCTGCTGGTTGGACCTCGATTGCTGTGGGCCGCCTTGTTGAGCGCGTTGCTGCGCCCCACCCTGAGGACGACCTGATTTCTGGCCTCCGCTTTTTTTACGACTGTTTTTCTCAAGTGCTTTTAGGCTTATTTGTCCTACATCGTTTACAAAGCCCATTTCCACTTTCAGTCCAGCCTTGTTCGCATTGGTCTCCAGCTCTACCGGCTGCAGTTCATCGGTAGTTTTTCCTTCCTTGTTCAGTTTCAGGATTTCTTTTACTCTGGCTATGGTTAGCGGATATTGCTTACTGCTGCCCTTGTAGCCGTACCACATCAGATTTTTAAAGATGTCCTTCTTCTGCAGAAAAGCATCACCCTGTGTGGTTTTCAGCACTTCAGCATTGTCGGGGAACACACGGAGGGCATCCATATAAGTATCCAACTCGTAGTTGAGGCAGCATTTCAGCCGGCCACACTGCCCCGAAAGTTTTGTCTGATTGATCGATAAATTCTGATAGCGAGCTGCGTTTGTATTGACCGACTTAAAATCGGTTAACCACGTACTGCAGCAAAGCTCACGACCACAGGATCCAATACCGCCCACCTTTCCACTTTCCTGTCGGGCTCCGATCTGACGCATTTCCACTTTGAGCCGAAACTCGGTTGCGTACACTTTGATCAGTTCACGAAAATCCACACGCCCATCGGCGGTGTAAAAGAAAGTAGCCTTTTTACCATCGGCCTGAATCTCAACCTCACAAATTTTCATTTCGAGCTTGAGCTGCCGGGCTATGGCGCGGCTCTGCACCATTATTTCCTGTTCTCTGTCTTTTTGCCGGTAATATTGATCGAGGTCCTCTTCATAAGCCAGTCGGAGCGCCCTTTTCATCTGAGGGTCTTCCTTGACACCATACTTTTTCATCTGAAGTTTTACAAGTTCGCCGGTAAGGTTCACCATGCCGATATCAAATCCGCCTACGCCCTCTACAGCGATCATTTGTCCCTTATCAAGGACGTTGTAGGTATTATTTCTGTAAAACTCTTTTCTGCTTCCTTTATTGAACGATACTTCAATTACCGGGTAAGGTTTCGCACTATCGTGCAGGGGTAAAGCGCTTAGCCAGTCAAACACATTCATACGGTTGCAACCACCTGTGCTGCATCCTCCGTTACTCTTACATCCCGCCGGTTTGCCATTAGCGCCAGTCCCACAATTGCCACATCCCATTTAGTTATCAAGTTTATATCTGATAGCCTCCGGGCAATCTCATCTTCTGCTTGTAAAAAAAGAACTTAAAAAAACACCTGGGGTCATGCGTTTTTCTTTCACGCTCACTTTGATTGCCTTTACAGCCAATTGTCGAAAATTAATAAAATAATTTGCAAATCTACATTTTCGCTGCCTATAACGATACACATTAACCGTGCTTATCTTTAAGTCGCAACCGATCTTAAGGCAATAGCTTTAGTGCAGCACTAGCTTTCTGCCCTGAATGACACGGCTGACCTGAATCGACAAAGCCAGCAACTGAGTTTTGCCGTGGGCATTTCGCTCGATATGGTAGGAAATCTGTGTGGTGATTTCGATGATTTGTTCCAGCGCTTCTACAGTAAGTGGTTGTGCGGCCAGACGCATTACAAACCGGGCCTCATCCTCCTGCAGCGCGGGCGCCACCTGCGGCAGGTAACGTGCTCGTAACGTGTGCTCCAACATCTGTATCACGTACTGCAGAAAATTCTTTTGCTGTTCTCGCCCCACCTTGCTCCAATCGTCTACGAACCTGGAAAGCTCGATCCCATTATTTGTGAACAAGGCATTGAACCAACGCCGCAACTCGGGAAAAAGGTCGTTTTCTGTATGTCGTATCAGCCGTAGTGCTTCCCTGAAGTTGCCATTGGCAATATGAGCGACCTGAGCAGCCCTCCTGGGGTCGGCAAGATTTCGGTCGGCAAGTCCCTGAGCGATATCGGCAGGCGCTACCGGCGAAAGCCGAATAACCTGTGTACGGGAAAGAATGGTGGGAAGCATATTTTCCGTCTCTTCAGCCACAAGTATCAACAAGGTGGATGGTGGCGGTTCTTCAATAAGCTTGAGCAGAATATTTCCTTCTTTTCCCAGATACTCGGGCCGCCAGATGATCTGCACTTTCATGCCTCCCTCATAAGATTTCAGGCTGAGATGATCAATGATCTCCCGGCATTCTTCTGCCGGTATATTGCCCTGCTTGTTTTCTGCATTAATGAATTGGAGCCAGTCGTAAGTGCTGCCATAAGGAGACTGAGTAATAAACTCCCGAAACTCCTGAATATAGTAGCGGCTCAGGGCTTTAGTACCCGATTTGGGAGAAATAGCCGGAAAGCTTACATGGAGGTCCGCATGCTCGAGGCGACTACATTTATGACAATTGGCGCAGTGACTACAGGATGCACCGTTTTCCTTGTTGCTGCAAAAAATATATTGTGCGAAAGCCAGTGCCAGTGGCAGCCCACCCGTTCCATCGGCCCCAAGAAACAGCATGGCATGGGGTAGGTGATTGCCTTCCCACATATTGATCAAACCGTTTTTGGCTACCTGCTGGCCAACAACCTGATGCATGAACATTCTTCAAAGTTGATCGAATATGGGCAAAGTGCAAAATCATCATCGTCCGAGATTACCCTATTCAGTTTGAAACCAGAATGATATGTTTCGGAGCTGCGGAAAGTACCCCAGGAAGCGCCCTTGCAACACCCATGATGGGAAGCAACAAGATATGTATGTAGGCAAAAATTAGGTTTAAGGAAAGTTTTCAAATAATAAGCGCTTTATTAATATTGTCTTGCTGTGTGCAGAGAGAAGCTCGGCTGTCGCGCAGAAGTTTGAGCAAATCATGGAAACTAAGAACCTGAGCGACACATTACCGATAGAACAGTTTGACTTCACAATTTTCGGAGAAAAAGGAACCTATCGGGTAACTTTTCTGATCAGTGGCGACATCATGAAAACGAACTGCACCTGCCACCATGCTCCGGGATGCTGGCATGTGGAGTACGTTCTTGCCGGGAAAAAAACCAGAATTGACCCTGCAGATGCCGACAAGCAAGCGCTGCTGTTGGAACGGGCAGGCCAGACTGCCGAGGGCCGCTACCTGCTCATGAAGGCACAGAAAAAGTTTTCTGTAGAAACACATTGCCGCCGATGCCACAGTACGAAAATTGTAAAGCTGAACCGATCGCTGTCCGCTCAGATACGAACCCTGTTCAGGGAGAAAAAGCACCATACCTACTACTGTAAAGACTGCGGCTGGACCTGGTAGCACAGGGATGCACCTCATACCACAATCACGATTACTAAGGAGAGACACTATGAAAACGAATGGAGACCCTCAGGGCTTCCGCTTTCACCTGGCCGGAGAACGGGGCGAATATGAACTTAACTTTTGGGTGGACAAGGACAATATTGAAACCAGTTGCAACTGCGCCTACAGCCCTGCCCACAAACTGTGCTGGCACCGGTGCTATGTGCTGGCGGGAAAAACAGAACGGCTGAAGGAAGATGAACGACCGCAACAGAAACTACTCATAAATCTGCTGTCCTCCACAACCGGAGGACGAGAGCTCATTCAATTTTCGAAGAACATGTTTGGAGAGCAGGAAAACTGCCGACGTTGCGGACGGTTGTCGGTTATTCAGCTTGACAAGCCTTTTCACGGAAGATTTCTATCACTATTTGTGAACTCCTCCAGAAAATATCTTTGCTGGAGATGTTGGTGGAGCTGGTAATCTCCGGCTATTAGTGAAAGAGATCCTTTAGATTTGCGCCTCATAAATTTTAGAATAGAATGCGTGTTGCTCTTGTGGGTGCTACCGGTCTTGTGGGAAGTACCATGCTCCAATTGCTTGAAGAAAGAAACTTTCCGGTGAGTGAGCTGTTGCCGGTGGCTTCCGAACGTTCTGTCGGCGGCAACCTTACCTGGAAGGGCAAAGCCCACAAAATACTTTCTGCAGATGAAGCGATCAGCCTAAAGCCCACACTGGCTTTGTTCTCGGCCGGAGGAGGTACTTCTTTACAATTAGCGCCACGTTTTGCATCAGCAGGTTGTAAGGTCATCGACAATTCCAGCGCCTGGCGGATGCATGAAGACAAGAAGCTGGTGATTCCGGAAGTGAATGGCCATGTGCTCTCAGCAGACGATTTCATCATCGCCAATCCAAATTGTTCTACGATTCAGATGCTCGTGGTGCTGCAGCCGTTGCATCAGAAATACGGCTTGAAGAGAATCGTCGTAAGCACCTATCAATCGGTTACCGGCACAGGACAAAAAGCAGTGACCGAACTTATGCACCAGCGAAGCGGCCGTTTGGAAACTAACGTATATCCCTACCCTATAGACCTGAATGTGATTCCCCACATCGACAGTTTCACCGAAAACGGCTATACCCGCGAGGAGATGAAAATGATGCAGGAGACACAGAAAATAATGGGTGATAAAACCATTGCCGTTAGTGCCACAACGGTGCGTGTGCCCGTGATGGGAGGACATAGTGAAAGCGTCAACGCAGAATTTCATAACGACTTTGACGAACAGGAACTGAGAACCTTACTCGTTGAAACCAAAGGCATTATCGTTCAGGACAAGCCCTCAGAAAACAGCTATCCCATGCCCTTGTATGCTACGGGTAAAGATGAAGTTTTTGTGGGCCGTATTCGCCGGGATTACACACAACCGAATACGCTCAACTGCTGGATCGTTGCCGACAACCTAAGGAAGGGAGCAGCAACAAACGCGATACAGATAGCAGAATACATGCTGCAAAATGCTTTACTGTAGCGGCTTTCCGGTCTGTCATTTATTTGTAAATTGATTGCCGTCATCAGTTTGGGCCTATATGCCAATGTACTTTTGTGCAGTAAAACCATTAATTGATGAGACTGAAAACTTTACTACTTACCGGTGCAGTGGCCTTTGGCGCTATGCAGACGAATGCACAGAACTGGGTAACAGACACCGTGGAAATGGGCCCGGGGTATGGAAACGATGTGTACTACAGCATGAAGAACGGCAAACAGGGCGCGGTGAACAATATGAACTGGCACTTAGCTTTTCAAACCACTCCGCAGGGCCCTTATGGCAATGTAAGTGTTTTTGCCAATCACGCCCAGACCGGGGTTAAGATTTACTCACTCCACCTGCAGGCATCTACAAACTTTGCTACCCTTTCGGCAGCAGATACTGTAGGTAAGACAGGCGATACTCGTCAGGTATTTAACTCCGACCACGACTGGAACTTTGGTGCATTGAACCAAATGAATAACACAGCCGACCCCTTTGATTACAGTTGGGGACGCTACAATATGGTAAGCCATAATGTAGAAGGAGACTCGCTTTATCTTGTATCCATCACCACCGGATCTACCACCGAGGTTTATAAACTCTGGATAAAAAAGTACGTAAGCACACCGGCGGACTCCGTTCAATGGCAGTTTGAAATTGCAAAGTTCGACGGCACCAATGATAATAGCGTGCGGATTTATCGCAAGCCGACTTTCACCGACAAGATGTTTGCCTATTACGACATCGTCAATAATATGGTGATCGATCGTGAGCCTGTTATTCGCAGCGACTGGGATATCATCTTCACCCGTTATAAAGAATATATCCAGGGCGCTCCGGGCATTCCTTACTATAACGTAATGGGTGTACTTTCCAATTTTGATGTAAGTGTATATCAAAAAGGTCATGCAGCAGAAAATGACACTGTGGGTTTCGTAGGCTATCCTTATAGCAACAACATCAGCGAAATCGGCTCCGACTGGAAGGTCTTTGACAACAGTACGCTGAGCTACACCCTGACCGATAGCCTGTATTATTTCGTTAAGTCAAAACACAGCGATGAATACTATCAGCTCCAGTTCCTCAGCTTTGGTGGCAGCACGGATGGAAAGGTAATTTTCCGCAAGCGATATCTCGCAGACTACATCGCTACATCGGTGGCAGGAGTGACGGCATCGGCAAACGATTGCAAACTGGTGCCCAATCCGGCCAACAGTGAGGTGAAAATCATGCTGGCCTCAAGTCAAAACCTGAACAAAGTGAGCATCACGGTTAGAGACATGGCAGGGCGCACGGTATATGAAAGCAGCAATGGCCTGGTGCAGGGTAACAACACATTTAGTGTGAACACGGCAACGATGCCTTCCGGATTCTACATCGTAACCGTAGCGGGCAACGGTTGGAAGCAGGCACAGAAACTTGTTGTACAGCACTAATTAAAACGGCAGCAACGAAATTTTACATAAAGTTCAGTTGCCTTACGGTAGCTGAACTTTTACATTATAGAAGACTCCATGATGTCGCTCAAAAATATCTGCCTGTATTTTTTGCTGTTCTGTGTACTATCGGCTGAGGCGCAGGATGCGGGCTTTACACTGCTGCTTAGGGATAAGGAAAACGGACAACCGGTTGCGTCCGCCACCGTATGTGTCTTATCGGCTGATGGAATCATGGTGCTGCATACCGCAGTCAGCAACACACTCGGTGCCGTTCAACTAACTGTTGATTCCTTTCCGGCGAGGATCGCCATCACGGCAACAGGTTTTGCCCCGCTCATCTTTCCTGTAAAGACGGAAACCAGCAGAAATATCACACTTCAGCTTGAAAAGAGTTTTTCTAAGTTGGACGAAGTTGTTATTACCGGACTTTCTGACCCGATAAAACTCCGCAATGCGCTTTCTACTTATCAGGTCATCGGAAAAGAACAAATGGACGCTCAGGGAGCAGTGACCGTAGCCGACGCCCTCAAAAACCAGATCAACCTCAATATTGCTCAGGATAATTTGCTGGGATCTTCGATCAATATGCAGGGCATGCAAGGCGACAAAGTGAAAATATTGATCGATGGCATGCCGGTCAACGGACGGGAAGGCGGTAAAATAGACCTGGGGCAACTGAACCTGTACAATGTAGAACGTATAGAAATTGTACAAGGACCGATGAGCGTGGTCTATGGCACCGATGCCCTTGGCGGTGTTATCAATATCATCACTAAAAAAGCTAAGGCACCCTGGCAACTCAGCGCGGGCACATACTATGAGACCGTGGGCAAGTATAACTTTGATATTTCGGGCAGCTATAGAATAGGTAAGGCACATCAATTTTCGCTTGGTGGGGGCAGGAATTTCTTTGGTGGCTGGAACCCGCTGGATTCTCTGGAACGATCTTACCTGTGGAAGCCTAAAGAGCAGTACCTGGCAAACTTTGCTTATAGCTTCCATTCAAAGAAAGATTTCTTCATTGATTTCAATTCTGACTTTGTAAAGGAAAAAGTCACCAACAAGGATGCTTATTATTCCGTTAATGCTTTTGCCGCTAATGCAAGAGATGAATATTATCATACCACCCGCTCGCTGAACAGACTATCACTCAAGGGAAAAATCGGAAAGAATGGCCACTGGCAAAGTATGAACAGCTTTGCCCTTTACCGCAGGATACGCAACACTTACATCAAAGACCTTTTCACGATGAATCAGGATCTTTCGGATGTGGCGGGAGCACAGGATACCACACAGTTCAACGATTTTTCTTTTCGCGGAAGTTATGCACAGCGTCTACGCGGAATAGACATTACAGCGGGGTACGACATCAATCTTGAGCACGGAGAAAGCCAGAAGATTGACACAACTACCAAAAACATCAATGACTATGCGCTCTATCTAAGTGCTTCAATACATCTGGCGAAAGACAAACTCATTCTTCAGCCGGCTTTGCGCATGGCTTACAACAATGTTTATCAACCGCCTTTGGTTCCTTCGTTCAATACTTTGTATCACGCCGGAGAACGTGTTCAACTCAGATTTTCATTCGCAAAAGGATACCGCGCACCCAGCCTTAAAGAGATGTATCTGCATTTTTATGACGCCAACCACGAAGTAGAAGGTAACCCCAATCTGGAACCGGAACATGGATCTCATCTACAGCTTTCCGGTTCGTGGACCGTTCATCAAAAAGCTGCTGACTATATCAAGTTGCTCCTGACAGGCTATTACAATGATGTGTACAATCAGATCACCCTCATTCAGCCCGACGCCAACCGGATTCTGTATGCTACATACATCAACGTGAACCACACCACCAACGTCATTGGTTCTTTACAGGCCGATGCACAATTTGGAAATTTTTATGCCCAGCTCGGCTATTCACTCCTACACCTGATGCATACCGACAGTGCGCTGCTGACCACTTCACATCAGGCCACTGCTACGCTTCGCTACCAGTTTGTGAAAGCCGGAATCAGTATCTCTTCTTTCTACAAATATTTCAGCCTTCAACCCAATCTTGTACCAACCGTGGATGGCGGCGCTGCCTATAGCGGCACCGTAGATCCCTATAGTTTTTGGGATGCCTCCGTGGAAAAGAAGTTCTGGAAAAACAGACTTCAATTGATTGTTGGTGTAAAGAACCTCCTCGACGTACGCTCATCAAGAGTTGTTGGCGCGCAAGCCGTGGGTGTGCACAGCGGCGGTGGCGATCTTAATGCTCAAAACATTTCTATGGGTCGCAGCCTGTTTGCCTCTTTGCGCCTGTCGCTGCAGTAGTAATTTAGCTTTTCATAACCACGACTTATAAAAAACGTCAGCTCACAAAGGGCTGACGTTTTTCTATTCAGGTAAAAAAGATTTAAGGCTAATTGAGGATCGTATTCTTCACACTTTCTAAGATATCCAGTGTTTCTTCTTTGCTGTTGCCCTCAGCATAGATTCTCAATAGAGGTTCGGTACCCGAAGCCCGCAACATCATCCAACCGCCATTGTCAAGGTGATATTTTACACCATCAATCGTTTCGCGCCGGTTAAAGGTATATTTTCCAAAAGCTGAGTAACCATCGTCCTGTGCAGTTTTAATGATCTCTTCCTTTTTAGCGTTTTCCAGAGTAAGATCGTTGCGCTCGTAAACAAATTGGCCGACTACATCGTAAACTTCCTGTATCAGCTCCTTCAGCGTTTTTCCGCTGCGCGTCATGTATTCATAGATCACCAGACCATCATAAATACCGTCGCGCTCAGGGATATGGCCTTTTACTGCTATACCGCCACTCTCCTCTCCACCTACCAACACGTCTTCGTGTACCATGATCTCGCTGATGTATTTAAAGCCTATCGGCGTCACTTCTACAGGCAATCCATAGGCTTCGCACATTCTTTTTACCCGGTCGGTGCAGGAAAAGGCAATAGCTACTTTACCGCTCATTCCTTTGTATTTGTGGAGATAATGAACGAGCAACAGAATGATATGGTGTGCATCCACAAAGTTGCCGTCTTCGTCGTAGAGTCCTATCCGATCCGCATCGCCGTCTGTAGCGAGGCCAATTTTTAATTCCGGAGTGCTTTTAATTACGGCTGCAAGTTCATGCAGGTTTTTGTCGAGCGGTTCCGGAGCCTGTCCGTGAAAACCCGGGTTGTGGTCGCAATGAAGCAGTACCGCTCCCGGCAACAACCTCCGTACAACGTTTTGCCCTGCCCCAAACATTGCATCATAAGCCAGTTTAAATCCCGACTTGTTAAGGGCATCAAAGTCAAATTTCGACTTCAGATAATCGCAATACATATCCTCGAGCTGTACATATTCGAGCAAGCCTTTGGCCTCAAAATGCGCCAGCTTTTCAGAAGGGATCACCACTTCGTCTTTTATCAAAGCTTCTACAGCGGCAATGTCTTTGGGGCTCGACGGACCACCATGTGCGCCTTTCAGTTTATATCCGTTATACGAAGGCGGATTGTGCGACGCCGTAATCACTACACCTTGCTGTGCCTTCAACTGCAACACCGCCAGCGAGATCATCGGCGTACTCACAAAGCCCTTAGCCAGCAGCACCTTTATGCCGTTGGAACAAAGCACCTTCGCCACTGTTTCTGCAAACATCTCCCCTCCAAAACGACAGTCGTGACCCACCACCACCGACGGTTGTTCACCGCGTGCCAGCAGCCAATCGGCAAGCGCCTGAGAAACCCGCGCTACATTGTAAACGGTAAAATCCTGTGCGACAATGGCACGCCATCCATCGGTACCAAACTTGATTTTGTCTGCGATCATAATAAGCTGAAAAAAGAATTTTTAACAGTGATTTATACGGGGGGCAAAAATAGTAAACGTTTCCCAGCACAGTAGTTATTTAATTTTGACCGCAAATCGTAGCCATGCCTCCAACACTTTCTTCTGTTAATCCCGCCGATGGAAAAGTATTAGCCCAATATACCGCAACCACCGACAAGCAAATAGAACAGGCCTTAAAACAAGCGCAGGAAGGATTTGAACTATGGAGAAAATCCAGCTTCAGAGATCGCGCGCGGTTGTTCCGGGTCATCGCCAAACAGCTACGCTCCCGGAAGGCGGAACTGGCAAAACTGGCCACCCTGGAAATGGGAAAGCCTATTCGTCAGAGCATAGCAGAAGTTGAAAAATGTGCCATGACCTTTGAGTTTTATGCCGATAAGGGCGCATCATTCCTCAAAGACGAGCTCGTGGAGACCGATGCACGAAAAAGCTACATCAGCTATCAGCCGCTCGGTGTCGTTCTGGCCATTATGCCCTGGAATTTTCCGTACTGGCAGGTCTTTAGGGCTATGGCACCCGCACTGATGGCGGGCAATACGATGATCCTGAAACATGCTTCGAACGTAAGCGGGTGCGCACTGGCCATAGAAGAAGTGTTGCGGGCAGCAGGTGCTCCTAAAGGTTTGTTCCAAACGCTGTTGGTCCCCTCCTCGCAGGTAGCCTCCCTGGTGGCCAGTCCGGCCATTGCCGCCGTCACCCTTACGGGTAGTACACGTGCCGGCAGCGAAGTGGCCTCAATTGCCGGAAGGCACATCAAAAAGCAGGTGCTCGAACTTGGCGGGAGTGATGCATACCTCATTCTTGAAGATGCTGACCTCGACCTTGCTGTAAAGACTTGTGTGGACGGCAGGCTGGTCAACAGCGGTCAGAGTTGTGTAGCTGCCAAAAGATTTGTAGCTGTAAAGGCCATCAGGAAAGCATTTGAAAAAGCAGTGGTGGAAAGAATGAAGACTTCTCTGTATGGCGATCCCTTCAATGAGGAAAACAAAATAGGACCAATGGCCCGAAAAGACCTCAGAGACCAGTTGCATGATCAGGTACAACGAAGCCTGGCCCTCGGGGCAAAGTTGCTTTGTGGCGGATACGTGCCGGAAGGCGCAGGTGCCTACTATCCGCCAACGGTACTTAGCGGGGTAAAAAAAGGAATGCCCGCTTATGAGGAGGAACTTTTTGGGCCGGTAGCCAGCATTATTGAGGCAAAAGATGAGGCACATGCGATACAAATTGCCAATGACAGCATTTACGGACTGGGCGCGGGCATTTTCTCCAAAAACAGGAAGCGCGCCGAGGAGATTGCAGCAAAGGAACTCCAGGCCGGAAATTGTTTTGTGAACTCGTTTGTCCACAGCGATCCGCGACTTCCGTTTGGAGGAATTAAACAAAGCGGATATGGGCGTGAACTCAGTGCCTTCGGCATCAGAGAATTTGTAAACCTGAAAACGGTGTTCATTCAATAGTTTGATACTGTTATTTTAGCTTTTCTAAAAAGCAGCTCATGTACACATATCTCGCGCTCGGCGATTCTTATACCATTGGTGAGCAAGTACCCCTGCAGCAAAGTTTTCCCTATCAGGTAGTGGAGGTTTTAGCAAAGCAAAAAATTGAAGTCGCCGAACCCGTGATTGTAGCCCGCACAGGATGGACTACCGATGAGCTCACTGCCGCCCTTCGCGAAGAAGGCATCCGGGAGATTTTTTCTTTTGTGAGCTTGTTGATTGGAGTCAACAATCAATATCGGGGAAGAAGCCTTGAAAATTATGAAGAAGAATTTACGAGTCTGATTAATCAGGCTATCATTTTTGCAAACGGACACACACAAAATGTATTTGTGCTTTCCATTCCCGACTGGGGTGTAACACCCTTTGCACACGATCGTGACCGGACGGCCATCGCCAAGGAAATTGACGCCTATAATGATGTCAACCGCCGCGTGACTGAAGCGCATGGCTGCCGCTATCTGGACATCACTGCCAGTACCAGAGCCAACGGAAACAACGTGGAATATCTTGCGGGCGACGGACTTCACCCTTCAGCTAAGGAATATCAAATCTGGGCAGAAAGGCTTGCACCATTGATCGGGAAAAGCCTGAAATCGTAAGTGGTCCCCAATCGGGAACGGGACGAGGAAAAATCAGGCAGGACGGGCAACTGTGGGACGAAGAGACGGAGTTTTTCTGACGGCCAAATCCCTTGTGTTTTTATACATCTTATCCCCTATGGCCCAGGTCCGGCTCAGCGCGATATAAGCTTGCACCAGGATCGAAGTGGTGATGGTTGGAGTGTTGATGCTCTTTTTCATTGTTGCGGTGATTTTGTATGCTTTGATTGAAGCGTGATGCGTCCTGTGCCATTTATCGAAAAGAAGCAGGGTCACCCTTAACCCGCAATTTGCAGGCGCTTAACGAACGCTTTGCAAACTAAAAGCAGCACCCGGAAAGAGTGCTGCTGCCAAAGATTATTTCGTAAGGTTATCAGTGCCGCATGCCAGTATCAGCGCCTGGCTCATGGGGAGGAGCATTGTCCGGGCCTACTGTCGCACTGCTGGTGTCTGTGTTGTAAACATCGCGAATGGGTGCATGGGTCGCTTTGGGATTTCCCATGTCATCAGGATTCATGCCCGCACTGTCCACATAGTTGCTTTCATCTTCATTTACATTATGGCTCATATCGCCGCAGGCTCCCAGCAACAGAGTGCCTGCAAGAATGAGGATACGGCTTTTCTTCATGCTATCTTTCTTTTGGTGGTTGAATATCTCTGGTATTATCCGGGCCCATGTTTACATCGGTGCCGGTATCGCTTGAGTTTTTATAGATGGTATCCTGAGCGTTCGCAGGATTGTTGGCACCCCAGGTAGCGGGCGCGGTACCATTGTCGTTGGTAGAATCTATAGGCGTACTATGCCCCATATTTTCAGGATCATTGCTGCAAGCAGTCCAGGTGAGCATCAGGAATATTAGTCCTCCTAAAAGTTTTCTTAGTGGCATAAGGTTTTACCGGTAGCGGTAAAAAATACTGTGCCAGTCTTAGTCAGCGGATGAGGCTACGAACCTCAGGGTCCGATTCAATTAAAGACATTTGTCGTAGAATAGCTGGTGTGCGCCACTTTACCCGTCTGCTTACGGGCACCACAGTAAATTTTTTAGGATTAGGCAGGCAGGCAATAATCATGGCTGCTTCCTGACGGCTCAGGTTCTTCGCAGACTTATGAAAATACTGGCGCGATGCAGCTTCGATGCCATAAATGCCTCTGCCCATTTCGATGACGTTGAGATAAACCTCGAGAATACGTTCCTTACCCCAAACCCATTCAATAGCTTTAGTATAAAACATCTCCGGCACCTTCCGCACGTAGCGCGTCCAGCCACTTCCCTGCCATAGAAAAACGTTTTTTGCAACCTGCTGGCTGATGGTACTTGCTGCTGCGCCACGCGGTCTTCTCTTTCGCGTTTGCTTTTGATCGAGACTTTTTTCTATAGCCTTCCAGTCGAACCCTTCGTGATCCGGAAACAACTGATCTTCGCTGGCAATAGCGGCCAGCTTTACGTTCGGACTTATGTCCTCCCAACTCACGTAGTCGCGTTTCAATCCATCACCGGCAGTAAGTGACCCGAGCTGGGTAAGCGTGACGGGAGGGAAGACCCATTTGCACAGGAGCAGATAAACCAAAGAACCCAGGAATAGATACCACAGTATTTTAAAAAAAGAACGGATCAATCTTGTGCAATTTTAGCGGTGTAATTATATCGAAAAAATACAAAGTTCCGCAAATTACCGCCTAAGGATTATGTTCTCTGTATATTTTGAGGAGCAGCTTCACCCGGCTGATAATGTTGGGATATGGTAGGGTTTCAAAATATTGATCCAGTTCTTCCAGTAGCGCAACTCTTCCGGCAATATTATCTTTTGAGATGCCACGCTTCAATAATATTGCGGAGGATTGTTGCAGCGGTTCCTCGATATAGTCTTTACTAACCCCAAGCACCCCGCTCATCAGTTGCAGGATGTCTGCATGTGCCACACCCTGAAGTGCGTCGCTGATCGGAAAAAGACCATCGGCCTGTATCAATTGCAGGATGAGCAGTTGCCTTACAAGATTTTCCGGCGTCATTACCGGTGCACTTGCTGGCGTGGTTTCGAGGGTATTAGCGGGCGCCTCCTCGGGCTCTTTGTTGGCAAGGCTCTGAATAAAAGAAATAACCCTCGACCAGGAAAGAATGTAATAGTCAATGACTACATGATCAGTGCGCGGATTTTTCCGGTCGGTATAGAGCTTGTTGATGGCGTTTTTGCAGAAGCGGATCAGCTTTTGCTCGGCATCTTCTTTGTCTTCGCTCAGGCGGTAAATTTCCTCGAATTCCTGTATCAGGTTGTCGAAATATTTCCCGGAGGTAATGAAAGACTGGGCCGACTTCGGCACAGCTTCGCGCACCGGTATTTCCGGTTCCTTCTGTTCGAGTTTCTGAAGGTATTCATGCAGCTTGTCGCCACGTTCTACCCTTTTCTTTACCTGTTGTTCTGTCAGCTCCAGCTCGCCATTGGCTAACTGAAGGAAAAATTTATTTTCTCTTTGAATGATGTCCATGGTTATACATTAACCCCCGACGCTCTCCCCTATACTTTGAAATTAGGAATAAATGTGCGGTAACGGTGCACATCGCTTTACTAATTCCTTACAAAAATGTAAAACATTGTTTAAGGTTGCACCCCGATGTGCCGCCATTTACAACAGGTTAACGTTCGTCTTTTTCAGGGCCTTTGAATGCAGCAACGGGTCATCGTTATGCACGGCCTGATAGTCGGCAAGTGTGCTCGCAAAGGCTGTCCACAACAGTAAGGGCGCGTAGCTCAGTGCCGCTTTCCGGTCTTGCCTGTATGTCAAAATCAAACCAGCAAGCGCCAACACTGAATCGGCATTAGACCATACTGCTGCCAGAACAGGACTCTTTTTCTTAAAATAAACGTAGTTGAAGCTGAAGAAAATAAACCAGATACCGATCTGTACTGCCAGCAGCTTGCCCGAAGCAGAAAGCTTGCCCTTTCGCATCATGCGCCGAATGCCCATTAACAGGCAAAAGTTATTGAACGTCCAGGCCGGGGCAAATATCCATCCCGGCGGTGCCCAGGGCGCCTGTTTGCGACGGCGATACACCGTACGCTGGCTTTGGGTGTCCCTACCACCAGACAATGCTCCTAAAGATGAGATTGCGACGGAAAGCAGTGCTACTTGCCACCAGCGTAACTGTTTTGCTTTGTCAGGAAAATCTTTGATTATTGTTGTGTTCACGAGCCGGCTGTTTGCTAATGGGCAAAACAATCGTACCACTCCAAAAGCATTTTTCCGGATTATTCTTTGCCCCGCTCCAGTGTGAAACCAAAGGATGAGCCTACGCCGGGCTTACTCCGAACATTAACTGTTTGGCCGTGGGCTTCCACAATGTGCTTGACGATAGCGAGGCCCAGCCCCGTGCCGCCAATCGTGCGGCTACGACTGCGGTCGGCACGATAGAAGCGCTCAAAAATTCTGGGCAAGTGTTCTTCAGCGATGCCCGGACCATCATCTGAAATCTCAACGTAAATGTGCTTGTCATCCATCAAATAACAGCCGGCGGTGATCATACCGTTTTCATTGCCGTACTTGATGGCGTTTTCGATCAGGTTGACCAACACCTGTTTTATTTTCGGTTTGTCGGCATAAACCTGCAAAGCTCCCTCCGTGCCTTTTTTTAACGAAAGACTGATGTGCTTTTCGGATGCGGCCAGAGACAGTTCTTCAAATACATCACTCACCAGATCCTGAATCACAAAAGTTTCCTGAATGATAGGAATACGCCCAGATTCCAGTTTAGAAATTTCGCCCAGATCGTCCACAAGCCGAACCAGCCGGTCCATGCCTTTTGAAGCATTGCTAAGAAATTTTTTGTTGACCGTAGCATCATTCATGGCGCCTCCAAGCAATGTATCAATATAACCCTGCACGGTGAAGATCGGCGTCCGTAGCTCGTGGGCCAGGTTCATCAGAAACTCCTTCCGGAATTGTTCATTTGCGCGGAGTATCTCTATCTCCTGCCGGCGTTGCGCAGCCCATTTCTGCACGTCTTCACTAACCTGCTCAATTGACTTTTGAGGCAATATCGAATTATAGAAAAACTCCTCTTTGCGCGTAGCCTTGGTCTGATAAATAAATTTATAGATCAGCTTGATCTTTCGATAAATAAAGCGTTGAAGCGTGTAGTAATAGAGGTAAAACGTGATGATAAAAGTGATGACAAACACCAGCACGGGTGTGTACCAGTTGGCATCGAGCAGCAAACTGAACAGAGCATTGACCGTGGAGATAATAAATGCGGTGAAAGCGGAAAGAATGCGTGGAGAAACATTCTTGGAATCGAAAACCGACATGAACTAAAGCTAAGGCATTTCAAACTTATAACCTACGCCCTTTACGGTGGTTATAAGGTCAATGCCTATCTTCTGCCGGATTTTTCGGATGTGTACATCTATCGTCCGGTCGCCTACAATGACATCAGTACCCCAAACGCGCTGAAGAATTTCATTGCGTAAAAATACCCGTCCGGGCTTAGAGGCCAGCAGCGACAAAAGTTCAAATTCCTTTTTCGCCAGAATGATCTCATCGCCTTTGTAGGTGACGGTAAATTTTGTTTTGTTGATCTCGAGGTCGCCGAAGCTGAGTTTATTTTCCTGATCATCGTCTTTGCGAAAACGACGCAAGGCAGCACTGATCCGGGTGGCTAACAACTCAGGTTTTATGGGTTTGGAAAGATAGTCATCGGCACCTACCTGAAGTCCGGCTATTTCTGATTTTTCATCATTAAGCGCCGTAAGAAAGATAATGGCAATATGCTCAAAGTCCGGAAGCTGACGAAGTTCCTTTACTGCCTGAATACCGTCTTTGTTGGGCATCATCACATCCATCAGAATCAGGTCTGGCCGAAACTCCTTCGCTTTTCTAATAGCCTCTACCCCGTCGCGCGCCACCGCAATGTTGTATCCTTTGCTTTTGAGATTGTAACTAATGAACTCGACGATATCCGGCTCATCGTCCACAATCAATATTTTACCTGGTAGCACTTCCATAAATACGACACAATAATAGGACAGCAACTGTGAACTCGAAACAAAACGCAGATTATGTTTTTGTTAAGAACAAACTTAGCGTCTTTTCTAAATGCTTCATTGCCAGCTACCCGTCGCCCGCACCGGTTGATGACGCGTCAGCTCAGCGCAAGTCCACGCTACCACTTCCGATTTTGTAGCCGGCGTTATACAGCTCTATTCTGTAGCTTCCACGGGCATAGTCGCCGTTCTGTTTCCAATCTACAGATATGTTTTGAACCGGCTCTCCTTGCTTCAGGCTGATCTGCTTCAGCACGGTGTAGTCGAGGCTCTGACCATCGTAGGTATCTGTAGTGCCCGACCCGTAAGCCTCATTACTCAGTAACGAGCCATCGGGAGCTATGATACGCATGTACAGATCCTTGACACCATCTTCCGCTACACGGTTTTCATCAAT
>OFIS01000241.1_pt1 | contig 48908 bp, 45 predicted proteins | sample 1775071 | NCBI WGS metagenome assembly OFIS01 (sample SAMN08195774, study PRJEB24354) | sludge metagenome | isolation source: sludge from phenol fed wastewater aerobic bioreactor C | place: India: Nagpur | collected 2016-09-17
GAGCAGATGGAGGATCTGAAGGCCGAACTCGCCGCCGAACAGGCGGGACCGGCCATATGACCTGCCTCGCCGAACCCTTCGCCGTCGTCCATTCCGTCGCCGGACGGGTGCGTCTACGCCTCCCTCGGGGCCTGGACGGGGTTCGGCTCGCCCGCGCGGCGGCCGCGGTCGACGGCGTCTTCGACGCTCGCGCCAACGCGCTCGCCCATTCCCTGGTCGTGACCTACGACCGGGAACGGACCGACGTCGAGCGTCTGCGCCTCGCCGTCCGCTCTCTCGCCGCCACGGCGGAGACCGGACGGTGCCGCCGGCCCGACCACGGGCTGATGGCCGTCGCCGGCAGTCTCGCCGCGACGGCCGGAGTCCACGTCGTGCCGGCGGGTCTGCGCCTGCCCGTCGCGCTTTCGACGACGGCGCCGCTCCTCGGCCACGCGGTCGAGGATTGGCGCGAGAACGGCCTGACCTCGCACGGCCTCGAGGGCCTCGCCGTGGCGATCTCGCTGGCGCGGGCCGACTACACCGCCGCCACCACGACCGCCTTCATGCTGACGCTCGGCGAACATCTCGAGGAGGGCGTCGCCCGCCGCGCCGACGAGATGCTCGCCGGCCTGCTGCGCCCGACCGACGCCACGGTCTGGGTCCGGCGCGACGGCGGAGAGATCGCCATCCCTCGCGATGCGGTCGAGGTCGGCGACAGCGTCGTCGTCGCCGCCGGAACGGTGGTGCCGGTCGACGGAACGGTCCTCTCCGGCGAGGCGATGGTCGACGAAGCCGTCATGACCGGCGAGAGCGTCTCGGTCACCAAGGCGCGCGGCGCCGCCGTCCTCTCCGGCACGCTGGTCGAGGAAGGCCGGCTCATCGTCTATGCCGAGCACGTAGGCCGTCAGACGGCGTCGGCCCGCATCGCCGACTACGTCGAACAGTGTCTCGGCGCCAAGAGCGAGGCGCAGATCGAAGCCAACCGGCTCGCCGATCGGCTGGTGCCGCTGGTGCTGAAGCTCGCCGGCGGCGCCTTCCTGGTGTCCGGCGACTGGCGGCGCGCCGCCTCGGTGCTCCAGGCCGACTACGCCTGCGCGCTGAAGCTCGCCACGCCGGTCGCCTTCAAATCGGCGATGTACACCGCCGGCCGTTCCGCCATCCTGGTCAAGGGCGCGCAGGCGCTGGAGCGGCTGGCGAGCGCCGACACCTTCGTCTTCGACAAGACCGGAACCCTGACCACCGGCAGGCTCGAGGTCACCGAGGCGGTCACCTTCGACAGCCGATACGGTCCCGAGGATCTGATCAATCTCGCCGCGTCGGTGGAGGAACATTATTTCCATCCGCTCGCCATGGCGGTCGTCGCGGCGGCGCGCGCCAGTGCCCATTATCGCCACTTCGATCACCGCGAGGTCGAGTTCATCGTCGCCCACGGCGTCGCCAGCGTGATCGAGGGACGACGCATCGTCGTCGGCTCGCGCCATTTCGTCGCCGAGGACGAGGGCATCGACGTCGCCGCCCATGCCGAGGTGATCGATCGCCTCTACGGCGAAGGCAAGACGTTGCTCTTCATCGGCTTCGGCGGCGAACTCATCGGCATTCTCGCGCTGCGCGACGCCCTTCGCGAGGCGGCGGCCGCGACCATCGCCCGCCTGCGCGCCAACGGGGTGAAACGCGTGCTGATGTTGACCGGCGATCACCGCGAGCGCGCCGCCGATCTCGCCGCCGCTCTCGGCCTCGACGGTTTCCATGCCGAGTTGATGCCCCACGACAAGGCCGCGATCGTCGAGCGGCTGGCCGCCGAGGGCGCCCGCATCGCCTTCGTCGGCGACGGGATCAACGACGCCCCGGCGCTGGCGGGAGCCCATGTCGGCATCGCCATGCATCGCGGCGCCGACATCGCGCGGCTCACCGCCGACATCGCCCTGCTCGAGGACGATCTGGAGCGCATTGCCGACGCCAAGGAGATCGCCGACGAGGCGATGCGGCGGATCTCGCGGAACTATCGCACCACCGTCTGGCTCAACAGCGCGATCCTGGGAGCGGCCGCCTTCGGCTTCCTGTCGCCGGTCACCACGGCCATCCTCCACAACGGCACCACCATCGGCATCCTGCTGGCGTCCCTCAGACAGCGGCTGAGACGGCGGCCCGGATCCTCCGCCGTCGCCGCGACGAAGGCGCCGACGGCCGCCGCCCCTCGGCCATGACGGCACCCCGTCGATGACGGAGATCCGCGCCCGGCGGCAGAGGGCCCGCCGGCCCGGATCGGTCGGCGGGCGAGGCGACGGCGGGGCGCGCCGGCGTCAGGCGAGATCGAAGCGATCCGCGTTCATCACCTTCACCCAGGCGGCGACGAAGTCCGCGACGAACTTCGCCGCGTTGTCGTCCTGGGCATAGACTTCGGCATAGGCGCGCAGGATCGCGTTCGAGCCGAACACCAGATCGACGCGGGTCGCCGTCCACTTCTTCGCGCCGGTCTCGCGATCGCGGATCTCGTAGAGACCGCCGCCGATCGGAACCCACGTCCAGGCCATGTCGGTCAGGGCGACGAAGAAGTCGGGGGTGAGCGCCCCGACCCGGTCGGTGAAGACGCCGTGCGCCGTGCCGCCGTGGTTGGTGCCGAGCACGCGCATGCCGCCGACGAGCACGGTCATCTCCGGGGCGGTCAGCCCCATGAGTTGGGTGCGGTCGAGCAACAGCTCCTCCGGCTTCACCACGTAGTCCTTCTTCAGCCAATTGCGATAGCCGTCGTGGATCGGCTCCAGCACCGCGAAGGAGGCCGCGTCGGTCTCCGCGTCCGACGCGTCGCCACGACCCGGCGCGAAGGGGACCGTGACGTCGAAGCCGGCCGCCTTCGCCGCCTGCTCGACGCCGAGGTTGCCGGCGAGCACGATCACGTCGGCGAGGCTCGCGCCGACCGCCGTGGCGATCGGGCCGAGCACGCCGAGCACCCGGGCGAGACGGGCGGGCTCGTTGCCCTCCCAATCCTTCTGGGGCGCGAGGCGGATGCGGGCGCCGTTGGCGCCGCCGCGCATGTCGGAGCCACGGAAGGTTCGGGCGCTGTCCCAGGCGGTCGCCACCCTGTCGGCGATCGACAGACCGCTCGCAGCGATCTTCGCCTTCGCCGCCGCGACGTCCCAGCCGGTCGGCCCCTTCGGCACCGGATCCTGCCAGATCAGATCTTCCTTCGGCACGTCCGGCCCGACGTAACGGGCCCTCGGTCCCATGTCGCGATGGGTCAACTTGAACCAGGCGCGGGCGAAGGTCTCCGAGAAATAGGCAGGGTCCTTCATGAAACGCAGCGAGATCTCGCGGTAGATCGGATCGACCTTCATCGCCATGTCGGCGTCGGTCATCATCGGATTGTGGCGCACCGTCGGGTCGGCGACGTCGAGCGGCCTGTCGGCCTCCGCGATCGAGACCGGCTCCCATTGCCAGGCTCCGGCCGGGCTCTTACGCAACTCCCACTCGTGGCCGAACAGCATCTCGAAGAAGCCGTTGTCCCATTTCGTCGGATGGGTGGTCCAGGCCCCTTCGAGGCCGCTCGTCACGGTGTCGGGACCGACGCCGGTGCGGGTCGGATTGGCCCAGCCGAGACCCTGCATCTCGACGTCGGCGGCTTCCGGGGCCGGGCCGAGGAGGCTCGCGTCGCCGTTGCCGTGGGTCTTGCCGACGGTGTGGCCGCCGGCGGTCAGAGCGACCGTCTCCTCGTCGTTCATCGCCATGCGGGCGAAGGTCTCGCGCACCTGGGCGGCGGTCTTCAGCGGGTCCGGCTTGCCGTTCACCCCTTCGGGATTGACGTAGATCAGGCCCATCTGGACGGCGGCGAGCGGGTTCTCCATCGAAGCGGGATCGGCGACGTCGCCGTAACGCGCGTCCGACGGCGCCAGCCACTCCTTCTCGGCGCCCCAATACGTGTCCTTCTCGGGATGCCAGATGTCCTTGCGGCCAAAGCCGAAGCCGAAGGTCTTCAGACCCATCGTCTCATAGGCCACCGTGCCGGCGAGCGCGATCAGATCGGCCCAGCTCAGCTTGTTGCCGTATTTCTTCTTGACCGGCCAGAGCAGACGGCGGGCCTTGTCGAGGCTGACGTTGTCCGGCCAGGAGTTGAGGGGCGCGAAGCGCTGGTTGCCGGTGCCGGCGCCGCCGCGTCCGTCGGCGGTGCGATAGGAGCCGGCGGCGTGCCAGGTCATGCGGATCATCAGACCGCCGTAATGGCCCCAATCGGCCGGCCACCACGTCCGGCTGTCGGTCATCAGCGCGGCGACGTCGGCCTTGACGCCCTCGAAATCGAGCGACTTCACCGCCTCGGCGTAGTCGAAGCCGGGATCCATCGGATCGGTCTTGCGATCGTGCTGGTGGAGAATGTCCAGGTTGAGGGCGTTCGGCCACCAGTCGGTGTTGGAGTTGCCGGCGGCGGTCACGGCGCCGTGCATCACCGGGCATTTGCCGGTCGTCGAGGTTTCGTTTCCGCTCATCGCAGCCTCCGCTCGTCGTCTTCTGGTTTTCGCTCTCGGCGCCGCGGAGACGGTCGCCTCCCCATGGGAGGCGATCGCGAGGGCGCGGCTTCGCAGGCGGCACCGGCTGCGCACTCTACGCCGCCGTGCCCGGCGGTCACATCACGAATGCGAAATCTCGACCGAGGCGTCGGATGGTCGCGGGGCGGCAGAGTCGTCTCTTCGGACGACCCCGACGCCGCCGCCGGCCTCGCCGTCGACCGAGTGAAACGCCGCGTGATCTCGTTCGACCGCATGTCATCTAGTGATACGCATATTACTCCTTGGCAGATTCGGACCTTCGTGATACGCATGGCGCAAACAAGGAAACGAATGCGGGAAGGAAACGGCATGCGGTCTCATCAGGTCGGCGAGGCGCGGATCACGCGCGTCGAGGAGGTGCTCGAACGCGGGTTCAAGCCGTCGTTCCTGTTCCCCGACCTCGATCGCGACGCCCTCTTCGAGCGCCATCCGCAACTGGCCCAGGCGAATTTCTACGATGCCGAACAGGATCGGCTGATGTCGTCGATCCATTCCTGGCTGATCCGGATCGGCGACAAAGTCGTCCTGGTCGACACCTGCTCGGGCAACTGCAAGACGCGGGCGCTGCCGCTCTTCGCGCGGTTCCACATGCTCGACTTCCCCTATCTCGACAATCTCGCCGCCGCCGGCGTCCGCCCCGAGGATGTCGACTACGTCTTCTGCACCCATCTCCACATCGATCACGTCGGCTGGAACACCCGGCGCGACGGCGAGGCGTGGGTGCCGACCTTCCCCAATGCCCGCTACCTCTTCGGCCGCACGGAATACGATCACTGGGTCGGCGGGAGCGGCCCGGCGATCTTCCCCGAGAACGTCGCGGTGATCGAGGACAGCGTCCTGCCGGTGGTCGCGGCCGGTCTCGTCACGCTCGTCGACGACGGCGACGAGATCCTGCCGGGGCTGACGGTCCATCGCGCGCCGGGCCATACCGAGGGGCACATGGCGCTGAAATACACCTCGCCGGAGGGCTCGTTCATCGTCACCGGCGACTGCATGCACCAGCCGATCCAGATCTACGCCCCCGAGATCAATTCCTGCTTCTGCGAGAAGCCGGAGGAGGCGCGCCGCACGCGCCGGGCGATCCTGGACTGGTGCGCCGAGGAAGGCGCGCTGTTGATGCCGATCCATTTCGGATGGCCGCATGCCGGCTTCGTGCGACGCGACGGCGCGGGCTATCGCTTCGAGCCCGTCGAGACCGCCGCCGGCTGAGCGCCCGACACCCCCCGAGACGTCGAGAGATCGGTTCGGCCGCGCGCGGCTTCGAGCCGCGAGGAAGGAGAGCCCGAGGTGGGACACACGATCGCCGAAAAGATCCTCGCCCGCGTGTCGGGGCGGGAGAGCGTCAAGGCGGGCGACGAGGTGATGGCCAAGCCCGACTACGTCATCGCCTACGACTTCCCCGGCTACACCGACGTCTATTTCGAGCAGATGAAGACCGAATTCGGCATCGATCGCGTCGCCGAGCCGGATCGCTTCGCGATCTTCATCGATCACATGGTGCCCGCCGCCTCGCCCAAGGAGGAGGAACTGCACATCGGCACCCGCGCCTGGTGCGCCGAAAACGGCGTCGCCCTCTACGAGCGGCGCGGCATCGGCCATCAGGTGGCGACCGAGGTGGGCTATGCGGTGCCGGGCGCCTTCGTCGTCCATTTCGACGGCCACGTCAGCCAGATGGGCACGTTCGGCACGCTCGCCATGGGGATCCGCCGCAATCTGCTCGAGGCCTTCGTCCGCGATCGGGTCTCGCTCAAGGTGCCGCAGACGGTGCGGGTGAACCTCGAGGGGACGCTGCCCAAGGGCGTGATGGCGCGCGACGTCTTCCACCATCTCGTGCGCGTCATGGGGCCGGCCTCGTGCCGCTTCCAGGTGCTCGAGATCGGCGGTTCGGCGCTCGCCGGAATCTCGACGGAGGGGCTGCAGGTGATCACCGGCCTCGCCATGTTCACCGGCGCGCTGACCGCGATCGTCAATCCGGAGGGCGAGCGGCTCGCCTATGCGCTCGCCCGCGCCAGGAAGACCTTGGAGCCGGTGACGAGCGATCCGGACGCCGATTATTCGAAGGTGTGGACGATCGACGTCTCCGCGCTCGAGCCGGTGGTGGTGGTGCCGCCGACGCCGGCCGGCACGCGCGATCTCTCCGAATTCGTCGGGCTCGAGGTGCAGGCCGGCTATCTCGGCTCCTGCGCCTCGGGCCGGCTCGAGGACCTGCGCATCGCCGCGAAAGTCCTCGAGGGCCGCACCGTGAAGCCCGGATTCCAGCTCAACGTCGTGCCGACCAGCCAGGAGATCATGGCGGCGGCCGGCCGCGAGGGGCTCTTGTCGATCTTCGCCGAGGCGGGCGCCTTCGTCTCCTCGCCGAGCTGCGACTACTGTTTCGGCCGCATCGCCACGATGACCGCCGGCCAGCGCGCCGTCTCCACCGGAACGCTCAACGTGCGGGGCCGCATGGGCCATCCCGATTCCGAGATCTATCTGTGCAACGCCGCGACGGTGGCGGCCTCGGCCATCGAGGGCGCGATCGCCGATCCCCGCAAATACCTCTGAGGTCGAGACCCATGGCACTCCGGAACCTGCGCGGCCGCGTCGCCTTCGTCTTCACCGAGGTCGATTTCGACGTCGATCAGATCGTCGGCGTGAAGAACATCAAGATCACCGACATCGAGGAACTGGCGGCGGCGGCGATGCGGGCCTACGACCCGGACTTCCGCGCCTCGGTCCGGCCCGGCGACATTCTCGTCGGGGCGGGCAACTTCGGTTACGGCCATCCGCACTATCCGCCGATGCGGGCGATGCGCCATCTCGGCATCGCCGGGGTGGTGGCGGAGTCCTTTTCGCCCGGCTACTGGCGCGGCGAGATCTCGATGGGGTTCCCGCAGGCGAGCTGCCCGGGGATCCTCGGCCTCGTCGAGCGCTGGGACGAGATCGAGGTCGATTGGGACGCGGCGGAAGTTCGCAATCTCACCCGAGGCCGCTCGCTGCCGTTCGAGCCGCTCGCCCTCGCCGACCGCGAGATGCTCGATGCCGGCGGCCTGCTTCCCTACCTGAAACGCCCGGTCGCCGGCCACTGACGAGGAGTCACGCCCCATGAGTTCCGCCACCCTCCGCGATTATCGCGATCGCGTCCTCGCCCAGAAGACGGTCTGGGCCGCCGGTGCCTTCGACGCGCTCTCCGCGCGCTACATCGAGGCCGCCGGCTTCGACGCGGTGATGACCTCCGGCTTCGGCGTCTCCGCCTCGTTCCTCGGGCTCCCGGACGCCGAACTCTACACCATGACCGAGAACCTGACCGTGGTCCGGAACGTCACCGCCGTGACCAAGATCCCGGTCGTCGCCGACATCGACACCGCCTATGGCAACGCCATCAACGCCATGCGCACGATCCGCGAATTCGAGGGCGCGGGCGTGGCGGCGGTGATCATGGAGGACCAGGTCTCGCCCAAGCGCTGCCCGATCTGCGTCGGCGGGGTCGAGGTCGTGCCGATCGACGAGGCGGTCGGCAAGATCCGCGCGGCGGTGGCGGCGCGCTCCAATCCCGACATGCTGATCATCGCCCGGACCGACGCGGCGACCGAAGAGGAAGCGATCACCCGGGCCAAGGCCTATGTCGCGGCCGGGGCCGACGTGATCCAGCCGATCAGCAAGTGCTTCTCCTCGATCGAGGGCCTCAGGGCGCTGCGCCGCGAGGCCGGCGTGCCGCTCTCTCTGCAGGTCCTCGGCTGGCTCGAGAAGAAGCTCACCCCGGCGGAGATCGAGAGCGTCGCCGGCATGGCGACCTTCGCGCTGGTGCCGCTGATGACCGCCGCCAAGGCGATGCAGGAGAACCTCGCCGAACTCGCCCGCAGCCGCAGCACGGCGAACCTGCCGCGCCCGGTCCAGAGCCACGATCCCTTCGTCGAATTCATCGGCTTCAAGGAGATCGAGGCCCATCAGCTCGAGTATCTGCCCCCGGTCTCCGCCGCGAGCCGGCCGGCCGGCTGATCCTCGCGCGACCTCGCTCCGTCCGATCCTCCTCGCTCGCGACGCGGGCCGACCCGTCGGACGGTCGTCCCGCGAGGGATGTCCCATGACCGAACCGCAGATCCGTCCTCACTACGTCACGGTCTCCTCCGGCCAGATCGGCCTCGCCCGCGCCGGCTCCGGCCCCGGCCTCACGGTGCTGGCGAGCCCGATGATCGGCGCCGCCGTGACCGCGCGCCGGTTCGCCGCGCTCCTGCCCGGGTGGTCGATCACCGCCCTCGCGCTGCCGGGCACGGGCGGTTCCGCCGCCGCGCCGGTCGACGATCTCGACGGCATCGCCACCGCCCTCGCCGAGGCGATCGAACGGCTCGGGCTCGCGGGCACGGCGCTCGTCGCCTGCGACCTCGCGGCGGCGGTTCTGCCGGCGCTCTTCGCCCGGCTCGGCAGGCCGCCCCTCGCCTTCGGCGTCGGCCTCGGCGCGGCGCGGGCACGGGCGGCGCATGGTCCCGCGCTGCCGCCGCTCGCGCCGACCACCGACGGCACCCATCTCCAGGCGCTGTGGAGCCACCTGCGCGACACCCATCTCCTCGATCCCGCCGATCCGACCCAGGCGACGCCGTCGGGCGAGCCCCTGCCCTCGCCCGAGGAGTTCGACACGAGTTTCGTCGCCGCCGCCGTGCGGCCGGAAGCCTATGCCGCCCTCCACCGGATCCTGACGGCGGCGCTCGCGGCCGACGCCGCGCTCGACGGCGTGACACCTCTCGGCGTCACCGCCGATCTCGTCTCGGCACTTCCCTCCCCGTTCGGCCCCGAGGCGCCGGCGTTGCCGCCGACCGCGCCGCGGCCGGGACGGGAGATCTGGTACGACTTCGTCGAGACGGCACGCGGGCGCATTCATCTGCGCCGTGCCGGGGCCGAGGGCACGCCGCTCCTGGTGCTGCCGACCGGCGGCGGGTCCTCGGAACAGTTCGCCCCGGTCGTGCGGGGGCTCGCCGAGGGGCGGACGGTCTTCGCCATCGACTATTTCGGCAACGGCCTGTCGGACCGGCGCGACGGCGCGGTCGAGGTCGCAGATCTCGCCGCCGACGCCGCCGCCGTCGTCGAGGCGCTCGGCTTTTCCGCCGTCGACGTCTGGGGCTCGCACACGGGCGCGCTGGTCGGCCTCGAGCTCGCCGTGAGCCGGCCCGATCTCGTCGGCCGACTGGTGCTCGAGGGGCCGGTCTTCGTCGCGCCGGACTTCCGCGACGATCTCCTCGACAACTATTTCCCGACGATCGAACCGGACAAATGGGGGCTGCACCTGCCGCTGGTGTGGAACTGGCGGCGTGACATGTTCCTCTATTGGCCGTGGTATCGGGTGTCGCGCGACGCGGTGCGCCGCCTCGGACTGCCGAGCCCGCAGGACCTGCACTGCTACGCGATCGGCATCCTCGAGAGCGGGCCGACCTACGATCGGGCCTATCGTTCGGCATTCCGCTACGACACGCGCGCCCGGATGCCGCGTCTCGGCCGCCCGGCGCTGGTCTGCGCCGGTCCCAACGACATGTTGATCAACGGATTGACCGAGACGGAGAAGCTCGCTGTCGCCGGCGTCGAGGTCGCAACGACCCCGACCACCGTGTGGTGGCCGGCGCCCCCGGCCGACGCGGCGGCGGCGACGCTCGCGATCTACGACGCCTTCCTGAAGGGCTGAGCCCGGAGGCGGGAGGCGGGAGGCGGCCGGCGTGGCCGGTCGCCTCGTCCCACATCTCACGAGAGATAGGCCTCGAGCACCTCGGGGTTCTGCTTCAGCTCGTCCGGCCGCCCCTCGACGACGATCTGGCCGCGCTTCATCACCCAGCCGTAGTCGCAGACCGAGAGCGCGATGGCGGCGTTCTGCTCGACCAACAAGATCGACTGACCCTGTTTGTGGAGGGCGACGATCGACTCGAAGACGAGATCGACGATCGCCGGGGCGAGGCCCATCGAGGGTTCGTCGAGCACCAGCATCTGCGGCTTGGTCATCAGCGCGCGGCCGATCGCCAGCATCTGCTGCTCGCCGCCGCTCATCAGGCCGGCCTTCTGGCGCCGCCGTTCGGCGAGGCGGGGGAAGAGCTGGTAGACGCGGTCGACGAGGTCGGGTTCGCTGGCGCGGCCGGAGAAGCGGCTGAGCTCGAGGTTCTCCTCGACCGTCAGCGGCGCCACCACCATGCGCCCCTCGGGGACGAAGGCGAGGCCGGCCCGGACCACCTTGTGCAGCGGCAGTTTCGAGATCTCGCGATCGCCGAGCCGGATCGAGCCCTGCACCGGCCGATGAAGGCCGGCGATGCTTCGCAGTGTCGTCGACTTGCCGGCGCCGTTCGCCCCGAGCAGGACGGAGAGCGAGCCCGCCTCGACCTTCAGATCGACGCCGCGCACTGCTCGAATGGCGCCGTAGTCAGCGGAGAGCCTGGATACGTTCAGCATCGGTCTTCCGTCCGAAATAAGCTTCTTGGACATCGGGATCGGCGAGGCAGGTGGCCGGATCTCCGGTCGCCAGGAGACGGCCGAAGTTCACCACCGTGCAGTCGTCGCAGAACTCGGTGACGAGCCCCATGTTGTGCTCGACCATGAGAATGGTGAGCCCGGCGTCGCGCAGTTCGTGGACGAGGCGGCCGATGGCGGTCGCCTCCTGGTGATTCATGCCGGCGGTCGGCTCGTCGAGAAGCAGGAGCTTCGGCCGGGAGCCGAGCGCGCGGGCGATCTCGATGCGGCGTTGTTCGCCGTAGGAGAGCGTCTCGGCGAGTTCGTCGGCGCGATGGTCCATCGACACCCGCGCGAGGAGCGAGAGCGCATGCTCTCGCGTCCTGGCCCAGGCGGCGCGCGCCGAGGGAAGACCGAGGAAGGAGGCGAAGACCCCGACCTCGCGGGTGAGCCAACAGCCGGTCATCACCTGCTCGAGCGCCGTCATGCCCGAGAACAGGCGGACGTTCTGATAGGTGCGGGTGATGCCGAGGGTGGCGATCGCCTGCGGCTGCATCGCCTCGAGCGAGCGTCCCTCGAAGCGGATCGCGCCGGAGGTCGGGTGGAAGAGACCCGTGATCAGATTGATCAGGGTCGTCTTGCCGGCGCCGTTCGGACCGATGAGGCCGTGGACGCTGCCGCGCGTCACCCTTGTGGAGAGGCCACCGACCGCGGTCACGCCGCCGAAGGTCTTCACCACCGTGTCGAGTTCGAGGAGCGGACGGGAGAGGGCTGCGTCAGACATCGGTCCCCTCCTCCGCGCTCACGCGGCGCCGGGCGGCGCGGCGCAGGCCGACGGCTCTCGGATCGACGAGACCGCGCGGCAGGAAGATCATGATGACCAGGAGCACCACGCCCTTGGCGACGTCCTCGATCGCCGGCAACACCGACTGCATGGTGACCGGCAGCGCCGTGAACACCGCCGCGCCGACGATCGGGCCGAACCAGTGGAACGAGCCGCCGAGCACGGTGGAGGCGATCATGGTGAAGGCCATGCCGATGAAATAGGTCTCCGGCGAGATGAACTGCAGCGTGAAGGCGAGCGCCGCGCCGCCGATGCCGCCGACCGCTCCGCTGATGACGAAGGCGGTGAACTGGATTCCGCGCGGCGGGATGCCCATGGTCGAGGCGACGGCGGCGTCCTCGCGCACGGCGCGCGCGGCGAGCCCGTACCAGGAGCGATGGAGCCGCCAGAACACCGCCGCGACGAGCGCGAGGAGGATCACCAGATCGCCCATCGGCACCGACATCGGCACCACCAGGCCGTTGACGCCGCCGGTCAGGAGCGGCGTGTTGAGCACGGTGACGCGGGTGATCAACACCAGCGCCAGGCTTGCGAGTGCCATCCAGTGGCTGTCGAGTTTGAGGAAGGCGGCGGCCACGACGGATCCGGCGACGGCGCCGCCGATCCCGGCGAGGGCGAAGGCCGGCCACAGGCCGATGCCGAGATGGGCGACGCTCTGCGCCGCCAGGAAGCCGCCCACCGCCGCGAAGACCACGGTGGTGAAGCTCAGAACGCCGGTCGACAGCACCGCGTAGGTCGACAAGGCGAAGAGCGCGTTGACCATGGCGAAGGCGATGGTCGAGCCGTAGGCCGCCCACAGATCGAGAAGGGTCTCCATGGCGTCAGGCCCTGACGAAGCCGGCGCTTCCGAAGAGGCCGCGCGGACGGGCCACCAGGAAGATCAACAGCAGGGAATAGGTGAAGCCGTCGCGCAGGGCGGTCGACACGTATTGAGCGACGAAGACCTCGATGATGCCGAGCAGGATGCCGGCGATCGCGGTGCCGCGCACGTCGTCGTAGCCACCGACCACGACCGCGGCGAACCCCTTGAGCATCAGCCCTTCACCGAGGGTGAAGGAGACGTTCGAGGTCGCAGCCCCGGCGAGGACACCGGCGAGGCCGGAGGTGGCGCCCGCGAGGAAGGCCGTGAGCAGGATCACCATTCGGGCATTGACCCCGCCGAGGGCGGCGGCGACCTCGTTCCAGCCGACCGCGCGCATGGCGGCGCCGAGGCGGGTCTTCTGGATGAGGAGGTGGATCCCGATGGTGCAGACGATCAACACCGCGATGATGATCAGCTGGAGTTGGCCGACCTTCATCGGGCCGACGTCGATCATTCCGCTCGGAAAGCTCGCCGCCGGGAAGGCGAGGCTCTGCTGCTCGGTGGCGAAGCCCGCGAGACTGTCGAGGATGATCCAGAAGGCGATCGAGGTGATGAGCGCCCCGAGCATCCCGGCCTTTCGCGACCGCAGCGGCTGGAACGCGATCTGATCGACGGCGAGGGCGAGGAGGCCGCCGGCGGCGACCCCCACACCGACGGCGACGGGAAAGGGCAGCCCCGCCCGCTCGACCACGTAATATCCGACGATGGCGGCCCAACTGGCGTAGGTGCCGTGCGCGGCATTGAGAATGCCGAGCGTGGAGAACACCAGACCGAAACCGATGCCGAACAACGCGTAGAGCGAACCGAGCGCCCACCCGTTCAAGGCCTGCTCGAGGAACAGGATCATCTCACTTGGGCTCCCAGGCGACGACCTTGCCGTCCTTCGACCAATTGACCACCAACGCCTTCTGGACGTCGGCCTGACCGGCGACCATCGGCAGGCCACCGTAGACGTTGTGCTCGATCGAGCCCATCTTCGCCATGGCGGTGGCGAGCGCCTCGCGGTTCGGCTTGCCGGAGAGCGACTTCAGGCCCTGCGACATGTACCAGACCGAGGTGTAGCCCTGGGCGGCGTAGGTGTCGGGCAGTTCGCCGAACTTCTTCTGGAACGCGTCGGCGAAGGCCTTGGCCTCGGGGCTCGACGAGACGCCGGCGGCGAAGGCGATCGGGAAGGGAACGCCGGCGAGCGGCTCGCCGATCTTCTTGAAGACGGCGTTGGGCGCGATGACGTCGGAGGCGGTGATCGCCCCGGCATAGCCACGGTTGCGCAGCGCCGCGATGATGCCGGCGGCCGGGGTCTGGGTGGTCCAGACCATGATCAGATCCGGGTTCATGCCCATCGCCTGGGTCGCAGGCGCCGTGAAGTCGGTGTCGGCGGAGAGGATCGACACGACGCCGGCGGTCTTGACGCCCGCGCCCTCCATCACCTTCTGCGCCGCCTTGAAGCGGTTCTGGAAGCCCTCGTTGTCGGCGTTGACGAAATAGGCGACCGACTTCGGCTTCATCTTGTCGACGATGAGCTGGGTCATCTTCACTTCCTGGGGACCGGGAAGGGCGACGACCGAGCTCACGTAGGGCGGTTGCGGCAGGCCGGGCAGCGTGGCGCCGTAGAACACCAGCGGGATCTTGGCGTTGGCGGCGACCGGGCGCATCGCGCCGGCGACCGGCGAGAGGATGCAGCAGGTGACGGCGAGGACGTTGCGATCGGCGACGAACTGGGTCATCGCCTGGACCGCGCGCGCCGCGTCGGACCCGCTCTCCTTCTCCGACAGTTTCACCGTGACGCCGGAGCCGATCCACTTCGAGGCGTTGATCTCCTCGACCGCGACCTGGGCGCCGCGATGGTAGGACACGCCGGCGGCGGCGAGCGGGCCGGTCGTCTCGGTCACGAAGCCGAACACGTATTCGCCGGCGGCCGGCTGAGCACCGGCCGAACCGGCGCCGAACATCACCGTCGCCGCGAGCAGACCTGCCCCCATGCCGGCGAGCTTGTTCCTGTCGATCATCGCCTAGATCCTCCCCGGACGTTTTTTTTGGACGTTCGACCGGCCCGGCCATCCGACACCATCGAGGCCGATCGTTTCGAAGCGTCGCGTCGGGGGAGAGGAGACCCGTCGTCGAGCCGGCGGCTCGCGGCCCGCGCCGTTCCGCCGGGCCGAGCGTCACGTCACGACCCCACTCGATCGGCCCGGGCCGACGAGGTCTCGGGTCGCGCCCTCCTCCGATACGACTGTTTTCGTCGTTTCGAAGACCTTAGGTGTAACCCGATCTTCCTGTCAATAGATAAAACTCGTGTTATTGGATGACACGCCTCGAGCGCAACGGCGGCGGTTCGCGTGTCACGACGCGACCCCCTCGCCGCCTCAACGGCCGCCGCGCAGACGGCGTTCGATCTTCTCCGCCGCCGCGAGCAGGCGATCGAGATGAACCGGGCGGCCGCGCCCGACCATCTGCGGGGTCAGGCCCGCCATCGAGATGCAGCAGACGATCTCGCCGTCGTGGCCGCGCACCGGCACGGCGAGAGCGGTCAGGCCGACGGCGACGTCGTCGATCGCGCATTCCCAGCCGCGTTCGCGGATCTTGGCCAATTGCTCGCGAAACTTCGCCGGGTCGGTGACGCTCTTCGGCGTCATCGCCACCAACGGCCGCTCCAGCGCGGCGTCGATCTCCGCCTCGGAGCGATAGGCGAGCAGCAGTTTGGGGGCACCGCCGCAATTGTAGGGCAGCGTGCCGCCGACGGCCCACCAATGGACCTCGATGCCCTTCATGTCGTGGATGCGCTCGAGGCAGACGACGTCGCCGTCGTCGTAGACCGACACGAAGGCGGTGATGTGCAGATCGGCGGCGAGTTCGGTCAGAACCGGCACCGCGACGGCGCGCAGATCGACGTCGTCGGCGACGTTGGCGGCGAGGTCGCGGATCGCCCGGCCGAGGCGATAGTGCTGGGTCGCCTGATCCTGGGTGATGAAGCCGGCGTCCATCATGGTCAGCAACAGGCGCCGGGTCGTCCCCTTGTCGAGGCCGGTGACGTTGGTCACCTCGGCGAGCGACTGAAGGCTCTTGTCGGCGAAGGAACCGAGGATGGCGAGCGCGCGGCTGACGGCTCTCACGTTGTGGGTCGAGGCGGATTTCGTCGTCGGCATCCTGAGCTTCCCGTCGAGTGTCGGACCGGCGACCGCCGAAGATCGAGCCGTCGCCACCATCGTCATGCCCCCGGTCGGCGTCGGCCGATCCGGGGCGCCGTCGCGCGAAACGGCGCGAAAGCGCCGAATTTCCTCGGCCCCACCGGGGCGCGGCGGAGGTCGCGACGACGGCGGAACCCTATCATGTCATAGAATGACACGCAAGTTACTTATTGACACAATCGGTGAGCGATGTTTCCTTCCCCGATACGCGAGCACGATCCTCGCGTCCGCCGGCCGCAGAATGCCGGCGATCCGTCTCGCCGCGGCTCGACGATGCGATCCGCGAGCGGCGCCACGACAGGAGGAACGACCATGACCACGCTTCGCATGGAAGCAACGCAGACGCGCGACGCGTTGGACGAGATCGATCTCCGTCTCGGTTCGGGGCGCGTGTCGAGGGACGACACGACACGCGATTACTACGCGAACGACATCTTCTGGCAACCCGGCATCCGCCCGCTCGGCGTCGTGATGCCCGAGACCCGCGAGGAGACCGCCGAGGCGGTCCGCATCGCCACCGCCGGAGGCCTCGCGGTGGTGCCGCGCGGCGGCGGCATGTCCTACACCAAGGGGTACCTGCCCGACCGCGCCGGCTCGGTCGTCGTCGACACGCGCCGGATGAACCGGGTGCTCGAGGTCGACGTCGACGACATGTACGTGACCGTCGAGGCCGGCTGCACCTGGGCGCAGGTCGCCGAGGCGCTGGAGGGCACCGGGCTCCGAACCGGCTATTGGGGGCCGCTCTCCGGGGTCAACGCCACGGTCGGCGGCGCGCTGTCGCAGAATTCCGCCTTCTTCGGATCGGCCCTCAACGGGACGGTCGCCGAATCCGTGCTCGGGATCACGGTCGTCCTCGCCGACGGACGTCTCGTCACGACGGGATCGGGCGGCCGGCGCGGCGCCAAGCCCTTCACCCGCTACGGCGGACCGGACTTCACCGGGCTCTTCATCGGCGACAACGGCGCCTTCGGCATCAAGGTCGCGGCGACGCTGCGCCTGTGGCCGCGTCCGAGCGAGGTCGGATTCCTCTCCTTCGGCTTCCCGTCGATGGCGGCGATGGCGGCGGCGCAGGTGGAGATGGCCCGTACCCGTCTCGTCGCCGAAGGGTTCGGCATCGACCGCAACAAGGCGAACCATTCGGCGAGCGTCAATCGCATCTCCGACGGCTTGAAGACCCTCGGCAACCTCGCCAAGGCCGGCAAGTCGGTCTTCCAGAGCGTCAAGGACGTGGCCGGGGCGGTCGCCGGCGGCACCGCCTTCCTCAAGGCGCACGCCTTCACCCTCCACATCGTCACCGAGGGGCGCACGGCGGAGGAGCTGAAGGCCTCGATCGAGATCCTGCGCGCGATCGGCAAGCGCCACGGCGTCGAGATCGAGAACACCGTGCCGAAGGTGATGCGCGCGAAGCCGTTCTCGCCGGTGCGCGGCATGCTCGGGCTCGACGGCGAGCGCTGGGTGCCGATCCACGCCGTCTTCCCGCTCGGCGACGCCCAGAAGGTGGTCGCCGCCAACGAGGCCTATTTCGCCGAACGCCGCGCCTTCATGGAAGAGCACGGCATCCTCTATTCGGTGATGAGCATGACGGTCGGCACCGAGTTCTTCCTCGAACCGGCCTTCTATTGGCAGGACGAGATCACCCCGCTCCATCGGGCGAGCGTCGGCGCCGACGTGGTGAAGCCGTGGCTCGACCGGCCGGCCGCGCCACGGACGCGCGCCGCCGTCGTCGAGTTGCGCCGGGGGTGCCAGGAGCTCTACGCCGGGCTCGGCGGCGTCAGCTGGCAGATCGCCCGCGACTACCCGTTCGAGAGCATTCTCACGCCGGAGACCTGGTCGCTCGCCGTCGACGTCAAGCGCGCGCTCGACCCCGAAGGTCTGATGAACCCGGGCTCGCTCGGCCTCGCCAAGGGCTGAGCGCGACGAGACTTCGCCGCGTCACGGGGGGCTCCCGTGGCGCGGCGTGTCGTTTCGAGGGGAGAGGCAGGCCACGCGCAGGCGCTCCTCCCGACGCCCCTGCCCTACCCGCCTGCCCGGTCTCAGCCGAGGAGTTCGCGACCGAGGGCGGCGGCGACTTCGACCATGGCGGCGGCGCCGGCGGCATCGGTGCTCGAGGCATTGCCCGAGAGATGGCGCTTCTTCACCCCCTGGCAGATCGCGGCGAAGCGGAAGGCGTGGAAGGCGATCCAGAGGTTCCAGTCGGCCGGCGCCGGAAGGCCGCTCGCCGCCGTGAAGTCCGCCAGGAAGTCCGCCTCGCCCGGCAGACCGGCCGCGTCGCGATCGACCCCGCCGAGGCCCTTGATGTAGCCCTGCGGCGGCAGCCGCAACATGGTGCAGAAATAGGTGAGATCGACCAGCGGCGTGCCGAGGGTCGACAGTTCCCAGTCGAGGATCGCCAGAATGCGCGGCTCGCTCGGGTGGAAGATCAGATTGTCGATGCGGAAATCGCCGTGGACGAGGGCGACGCCGTCGTCGTTCGGCGTCCAGCCGCCGAGGCGATCGATCAGCGCCTCCATGTCGGGGACCGTCTCGGTCTCGGAGGCGCGGTATTGCTCGACCCAGCGCCGGATCTGCCGGCCGACGTAGCCGCCGGCACGGCCGTAGTCGCCGAGGCCGACCGAGGCCGGCTCGAGACGGGCGAGTTCGCCGAGGACGCGGGCGATCTCGAGGTGATAGGCCCGCCGCTCAGCCGGCGCGATCTCCGGCAGGGCGGGATCCCAGAAGATCCGCCCCTCGACGTGATCCATCACGAAGAAGGGCGTGCCGACGATCGTGGCGTCCTCGCAGAGGAGATGGGCGCGCGGCACCGGCACGGCGGTCGGACCGAGCGCCTTCATCACGCGATATTCGCGCTCGACCGCATGCGCCGAGGGCAGCAACACGCCCGGCGGCTTGCGTCGGAGCACCCAGCGCCGATCGCCCGCCTCGAGGAGGAAGGTCGGGTTCGATTGACCGCCGGCGAACTTGCGGGCGGTCACGGGGCCGCGAAGCCCGTCGAGCTCGGCCGCGAGCCAGGGTTCCAACCGATCGAGATCGAGACGTGCGACGTCGTTCATGCGGATCGTCCGGCGTGGCGGCGCAGGGTCTGGCGACCGAGGCTCATGAGGTGGACGGCGTCGGGGCCGTCGGCGATGCGGATGGTGCGGGCATATTTCCAGGCCTCGGCGAGGAAGGTGTCCTGGCTGACGCCCATCGCGCCGTGGATCTGGATCGCCCGGTCGATCACCGTCTGGGCCATCGACGGGGCGACGATCTTGATCATGGCGATCATGTCGCGCGCGGCCTTGTTGCCCTTGCGGTCCATCTCGTCGGCGGCGGCGAGGGTGAGGAGGCGGGCCTGGGTGATCTCGCAGACGCTGCGGGCGATCTCCTCACGCACGCTGCCCTGTTCGGCGAGGGGGCGGCCGAAGGCGACGCGCTCGGCGGCGCGACGGCAGGCGGTCTCGAGCGCGCGCTGGGCACAGCCGACGAGGCGCATGCAGTGATGGATCCGCCCCGGCCCGAGCCGGCCTTGCGCGATCTCGAAGCCGCGCCCCGGTCCGAGCAGCATGTTCGCCTTGGGCACGCGGACGTTCTCGAAGACGATCTCGGCGTGACCGTGCGGGGCATCGTCGCCGCCGAAGACCTCCATGGCGCGGACGAGGCGCACGCCGGGGGTCGCGCGCGGCACCAGAACCATCGACTGTTGGCGATGGGTCTCGGCGGCGGGGTCCGTCTTGCCCATGACGATGAAGATCTCGCAGCGCGGATCCATGGCGCCGGAGGCCCACCATTTGCGCCCGTCGATCACCAGATCGTCGCCGTCCTCGCGGATCGAGCAGCGCACGTTGGTGGCGTCCGACGAGGCGACCTCGGGCTCGGTCATGCAGAAGGCGGAGCGGATGCGCCCCTCGAGGAGCGGCGTCAGCCACCTCTCCTTCTGCGCCGGCGTGCCGTAGCGGACCAGGACCTCCATGTTGCCGGTGTCGGGGGCGTTGCAGTTGAACACCTCCGCGCCGATCGGCGAGCGGCCCATGATCTCGCAGAGCGGGGCGTATTCGAGATTGGTGAGGCCGGCGCCGAGATCGGATTCGGGCAGCCACAGGTTCCACAGGCCGGCCGCGCGCGCCTTTTCCTTCAGCTCCTCCATGATCGGCGGAATGGTCCAGCGGTCGGCGGCGCTCGCCATGTGGCGGTGATAGACCGCCTCGGCGGGAAGGACGTGTTCGTCCATGAAGGCGCTCAGCCGGTCCGCGAGATCGCGGGTCTTCTCAGATGGCGTGAAGTCCACGGGGGTCGTCTCCTCGAATGGCGCCCGGTCTCGGCCGGGTCTCTCGTCTCGCGTCAGAAGCCCTTCAGGAGCGCCCCGCCGTCGACCGACAACACCGTGCCGGTGACGAAGCTGCCGGCGTCGGAGGCGAGCAGGAGCACCGGCCCGTCGAGCTCGCGGAGCTGCCCGAGGCGGCCGGGCTGGAGGCGTTCGACATAGGCGGCGCCCTTGTCGCTCGCGAAGAAGTCGGCGTTGATCTCGGTCTCGAAATAGCCGGGCGCGATCGCGTTGACGCGCACGCCCCGGTGCCACAGTTCCAACGCCATGACGCGGGTCAGATGGAGCACCCCGGCCTTGGCGGTGGCGTAGTTCGCCTGGTTCTTCTGCACGGCGAGGCCGAGCGCCGAGGCGATGTTGACGATCGAGCCGCGCCCCTTCGCCGCCATGCGCCGGCCGGCCTCCTGCGCCACGCGCCAGACGCCGGTCAGATCGGTGTCGAGCACCTTCGCCCAGGCCTCCTCGCTCATTTCGAGGAAGGGCGCGGTGTCGGCGACGCCGGCGTTGTTGATCAACACGTCGATCGATCCGAGCTCGGCCTCGGCCAGCGCCATGCCGGCGGCGACGCTCGCCCGATCGGTGACGTCCATCTCGACGACGAGGACGCGCCGGCCGGTCGTCGCGATCTCGGCCGCCGTCTCCTCCAGGCGATCGCGCCGGCGGGCGGCGATCGCGACGTCGGCGCCGGCCTCGGCGAGCGTGCGCGCCAGATGGCGGCCGATGCCGCTCGAGGCGCCGGTCACGAAAGCAGTGCGGCCCTCGAGCCGGAACGGGGTCATTTCGACCGACGACATCGATACCTCCGAAATTGGGGTGGGAACGGCGGCCTCAGGACCCGATCATGTCGCGCAGGGCGCGCTTGAGGATCTTGCCGTTGGGATTGCGCGGCAGCCCGTCCTCGAGAAAGGTGACGAAGTCCGGCACCTTGTAGTCGGCGAGGATCCGGCGGCAGTGGTCGCGGATCTCCGCCTCGTCGAGATCGGCGGTCTTGGCGGTGACGAAGACGTGGAGCTTCTCGCCGAGCACCGGATCGGGATGGGAGACCGCCGCCGCCTCGACCACGCCGGGGTGGTGGGAGAGCGCGTTCTCGACCTCGACGGAATAGATCTTGAAGCCACCGCGATTGATCACGTCGTTCTTGCGGTCGAAGAGGCGCAACATGCCGTCGTGACCGAGGCTGCCGACGTCGCCGGAGCGCCAATAGCCGTCGACGAAGGAGGTCTCGGTCGCCTCCGGCCGCTCCCAATAGCCGCGGATGGTCATCGGCCCGCGGATCCAGACCTCGCCGGTCTCGCCGGGCGCTACCTCCTTGCCGGCATCGTCGACGATCCGGAGATCGCCGAGGGGAACCGGGGCGCCGACCGAGTCGATGCAGGCCCGGCTCATGCCCTGCGGCACCAGCGAGATGATGGTGGCGCATTCGGTCGAGCCATAGGCATTCAGCAGATGGAGCGCCGGCAGACGCTCGGCCATCGCCTCGATGCTGGCGACCGGCATCGGCGCGCCGCCGAAGCCGCCGATGCGCCAGGCCGAGAGATCGAGGCCGGAGAGGTCGCCGCGCAGCAGAATGAGATTGTACATCGCCGGGACCAGCACGGTGGTCGTCATCTTCTCCCGCGCGGCGAGCGCCAGGAAGGCGGCGACGTCGAAGGCGCGCATCATGATCACGCAGCCGGCGACCCGGATCATCGAGGTGACGATGGCGACGAGCCCGGTCACGTGCGAGGCCGGCACCGCGAGGATCGACCGCTCGCCCTCCTCGAATTCCCAGCATTCCTGAAAATGGATCGAGGAGTGGACGATGTTCACATGGGAGAGGATCGCGCCCTTCGGCCGTCCGGTGGTGCCGGAGGTGTAGAGGATGACGGCGCCGTCCTCCTCGGACACGTCGACGGGCGCGGCCGGCGTCGCGGCGATCACCGCCTCGAAGTCGTCGCCGCCGACGGCGATGCGCAGGCGCAGATCCGGCGCCGCCTCGCGCGCGGGCAGGCGGTCGGCGAGATCGGCCTCGAAGAGGATCCCCATCGCCCGGCAATCGTCGAGCACGAAGGCGAGGCCGGCCGCCGACTCGCGGATCCCGACCGGAACCGCGATCGCGCCGATCCGCACGATCGCCAGAAACGCCGCGATGAAATCGGCGCGGTTGGCGAGGAACAGAACCACCCGGTCACCACGCGACACGCCGCGCGCCGCGAGGCCGGCGGCGAGGCGGCCGACGCGCTCCTCCATGTCGCGATAAGTGAGACGCGTCGCCCCGTCGACGACGATCTCGTTCATCGGCGCACGCTCGACGGCGGCGCGGAACATGGCGTCGATCGACGTCGGACGATCGACGTAGCACGGCACCAGACGCGAGCCGAACAGCAGTTCACGCCGCTTGGCGAAGCGGTCCTTCCACGCAGACACTCGCGTTCCTCCCGATCCGGCCGCGTTCACCCGGCCCTCGATCAAGCGTTTCATACCGTGATTTCATGTTCACATCCTGACACGATCGAAACCGTCGCGCAAGGCGCGGCGGCGCGCGGACGATCCGCCCGCGAGCGGATCGATCGCGCGTGGGGGTATCCGTGACGGGTGAGAAAGGTCGTTCGACGCGGGAGAGGTCGCGCGCGCCGGAAACGGCGGGTGCCGGGGCGTCACCGGAGTCCGGAAGGAGGCACGCGATCGAGACCTCGATCGCGCCGGCCGAGGGTCCCCCTCGACTTCCGACCTCGACCTCAGATGCCGGTCGCGGCGATCGCCCGGGCGACGGCGGCCGGCACCGGCTCGACGATCTCGATGCCGGCGAAGGCGAGGCCTCGGGCGGCCTCGGCGAGCGGGCCGCCGCCGATCACCAGGGCCGCGACGTCGCGTTCGGCGATCGCCCGGCGCGACGCCGCCTCGAGCGCGCGCGGCAGCAGCATCGGGTCGCCGGTGACGGTGGCGGCGTCGCCTTCGGTCAGCTCCACCCCGGCGAATTGTTTCGCGAGGCCGAGGCGCTCGGCCATGGCCGTGATCGAGCCGACGAGCGCGGGGGTCGTCGTCACCACGGCGAAACGGCGGCCGCCGGCCGCGCCCGCGCGCATTCCAGCCTCGCCGATCCCGATCACCGGCACGGCGAGCCGTTCGGCGAGGGCGGCGCGTCCGGGATCGCCGAAGGCGGCGACGATCACCGCGTCCGGCGCGCGTGCCCGGATCGCCACCTCGGCTTCCGCGACCGCCTCGGCGGCCCGCGCCAGGGCCTCGGGGTCGGTGATCAGCGCGGCGCCGCGCGTCACCGTCAGGCCCTCGACGTCGACGCCCGCCGGGGCGGCGCGGGCGGCGATCCGGCGCATCGTCTCGGTCGTGGCGGCATTGGTGTTGGGATTGACGAGGAGGAGCCTCATTCGGCGTCCGCCGTGCCGAGCGCCCGGGCGACGAGGTCGTGGCGGCCGATCGCCTCCAGCCAATGGCGGGCGATGGCGTCGCGCCGGGCGAACCAGACGCCGCCGCGCGTGGTGGCGTGATCGAGAAAGCGTTCGAGCCCGGCGATACGGCCGGGGCGGCCGATGATCCTCAGATGCAGGCCGATCGACAGCATGCGCGGCGCGTCGGCACCCTCCTCCCACAGGCGATCGAAGGCATCGATGCAGTAGCGGGCGAAGTCGTCGCCGAAGACGAAGCCGCCGGAGCGCTGAAAGCGCATGTCGTTGGTGTCGAAGGCGTAGGGAAGCACGAGGTGCTCGGTGTCGCCGACTTCCACCAGATAGGGAAGATCATCGTTGTAGGCATTGGAATCGTAGAGGAACCCGCCCTTCTCAAGAAGCAGACGGCGGGTCGCCGGCGAGGTCGCGGAGCGGGTGTGCCAGCCGCGCGGGGGCGTGCCGGCGGCGGCGGTGATCGCCTCGACGGTACGGGCGATCGCCAACTGTTCCTCGGCCTCGCCCATGTGGGCGTGGCGTTCCCAGCGCCAGCCGTGGGCGGCGACCTCGTGGCCGTCGGCGACCGCCTCCTCGGCGATCCAGGGCGAGAGCGCGAGCGCGCGGCCGTTGGCGTTGAGGGTCGCCGGGGTACCGAAGCGGGCGAGCATCGCGCGGATGCGCGGCCAGCCGGCGCGGGTGCCGTATTCGAAATGCGATTCCATGCAGAGATCGCGGGCGCCCTCGATCTGCTCGACGACCTCGTAGGTCGGCTCGTTCGCCTCGTCGCCCTGGCCGATCGAGAGCTCGGCGCCCTCCTCGACGTTGACGACGAGCGACACGGCGAGCCGGGCGCCGCCCGGCCAGGAGACCTTCGGCGGACGGCCGCCGTAGCCACGGAAATCGCGATCTGTGGTGAGAGATTCGGTCATCACAGATCCGCCATTCGCCGGAGACCGACCATCCGATCGCCGATCACCAGGACGGCGGCCGCGAGCAGGATGAGAAGCGTGGAGACCGCGGCGATGGTCGGATCCGGGCTCTCCTCGACCATCTGCAGCATCTGGATCGGCAGGGTCTTGGTCCAGGCGTCGGTGAAGAAGATCGAGATCGGATAATTGTCCATCGAGGCGAGGAAGGCGAACATGCCGGAGGTGACGAAGGCGGGCGCGAGCGAGGGCACCAGCACCTTGGCGACCGCGCGCGGATAGGAGAGGCCGAGCGTCCGCGCCGCGTCGATCAGCGTGAAGTCGAAGAGCGCCAGCGAGGCGTAGACCGTGCGCACCACGTAGGGAAGCGTGATCACCACATGGGCGACGAGCAGGCTCGTCCAGACGTTGGTGAGGCCGGCGGCGCGATAGGCCTCGAGCATGGCGATGCCGACGACGAGGCCGGGCAGCATCAGCGGCGAGACCAGGAAGGTGACGATGCTCTCCCGCGCCCGGAATTCGCCGCGCAGGAGGCCGATCGCGGCCAGCGTGCCGAGGACCAGGGCGATCAGCGTCGAGAGGAAGGCGATCTGCACCGAGGTTCCGACCACGCTCCAGAGTTCGCGCGAGCGGCCGAGCGCCTCGTACCAGCGCAACGACCAGCTCGGCGCCGGCAGGGTGAAGACCGCGCTGGAGCCGAAGGAGACGGCGACCGCGACGAAGAGCGGCGTCATCAGGAAGAGGACGGTCGCGCCGGCGGTGCACCAGACGAGGATGCGGGCGATGCGTTCGGTCGTGGTCACGAGGCACCTCCGAAGCGGCGCGACAGCTTGGCGCTGCCGACCACGACCGCGACGGCGAGGACGAGCAGGACGACCGCCGTGGTCGAGCCGAGTTGCGGGTTGCGCATGAAGAGGAAGGAGCGGCCGGTCAGCGTCGCCAGCGTCTGGAAACGATCGCCGATGAGGAGGCTCGGCACCACGTACATCGACACCGCCATGGAGAAGACGAAGGCGACGCCAGTGACGATGCCGGGCAGCGACAGCGGCAGCGCGACGCGGAAGAAGCGGAAGAACGGCCCCGCCCCGAGCGTCGCCGCCGCCTCGTCGAGGCGCGGATCGACCAGCTTCAGCACCGAATAGATCGGCAGGATCATGAAGGGCACGAAGACGTTGACGGCGCCGACGACGAGGCCGGTCTCGGTGAAGAGCAGGCGCTGCGGCTCGTCCCAGACGTGCAGCCAGACGAGCGCCTGGGACACCACGCCGTCGCGCCGCAGCACGATCTGCCAGGCGAAGGCCTTGACCACCACGCCGACCGACAAGGGCAGAATGATCGCCACCAGGATCGCCGCCTGGGCGGCGCCCTTGGCCCGCGCCAGCGCGATCGCCGTCGGCCAGCCGATCACCAGCGAGACGAGGGTCACGGCGAGCGCGATGCGCAGCGTGTTGGCGATCACCATCCAATCGAAGGGATCGGCGAAGAAACGCACGAAGGAGGTGATCGACGGCGTGCCGTCGACCACGAAGGAGTGGCCGAGGAGCAGCAGCAGCGGCAGGCCGTAGACGAGCCCGAGATAGCCGACCGCCGGGGCGACCAGCAGGCTCACCGGATCGAGGCGACGAAACCCGTTCATGACGCCTCCCCCTCGCCCGGAAAGACCAGCGTGTCCTCGAGCGCCCAGGAGAGGGCGAGGCGCGTCCCCGGCCCTGCCCCGTCGGGCAGGCTCGGCGCCTCCACCAGCACCCGGTCGCCCTCGTCTGCAGCGCAGTGGAGAAGCACGCGGGCGCCCTGGAAGGCGACGTCGGTGAGGGTCGCGGCGACGGTGCAGGGTCCGGCCGCGTCGAGGCGGATGCGTTCGGGGCGGACGCCGACCACGGCGGCGCTGCCGGGATAGAGGTTGGCGCGGGCCGGAATGCGGCCGAGCGCCGTCTCGACGACGACCTCGCCGCCCGAGGCCGAGACGACGCGCCCGGCGAGACGGGTCGAGAGGCCGACGAAGTCGAGGGCGAAGGCGGTCGCCGGACGGTGATAGATCTCGGACGGGGTGCCGAGCTGTTCGATGCGGCCGGCATGCATCACGGCGATCCGATCGGACATGGTCAACGCCTCGTCCTGATCGTGGGTGACGAAGATCGCGGTGGTGCCGACCTCGCGCAGGATGCGTTTGAGGTCGATCTGCATCGCCTCGCGGAGCTTGCGATCGAGCGCCGAGAAGGGCTCGTCGAGCAGCATCAGCTTCGGTTCGATGGCGAGGGCGCGGGCGACGGCGACGCGCTGTTGCTGGCCGCCGGAGAGCGCCTTGACCGGACGATCGGCGAAGGCGCCCATGCGCACGAGATCGAGGTAGCGCTCGACCGAGGGCGCGATCTCGGCCGTCTTGCGGCCGCGCGCCTTCAGGCCGAAGCCGACGTTGCCGGCGACGTCGAGGTGGGGGAAGAGGGCGTAGTTCTGGAAGACCACGCCGACGTCGCGGCGGTGTGGCGGACGCCGGGTGATGTCGTCCCCATCGAGGACGACACGCCCGCCGTCCGGCGTGATCAACCCGGCGACGATGCGCAGCAGGGTCGTCTTGCCGCAGCCGGAGGGGCCGAGGAGCGAGACGAACTCGCCGCGCGCGACGGCGAGATCGACGCCGTCGAGCACGGTGGCGGCGCCGAAGGTCTTCGCCGCCGCGGCGACATCGAGAAAGCCGGGTGTCGTCGTCATGTCAGAGCGCCATCTCCCGATCCCAACGGGAGATCCAGTCGTTGCGCTTGGCAGCGACGTTCGCCCAGTCGATCTGGTGGATCTCGAGGTCCGCCGACAGGCCCGCCGGACGCGGCACGGCCGTGTTGGTGGCGAGCGAGTGGGTCGGGCCGGCGAGCTGGGCCTGCAGTTCGGCGCCGAGCAGCTCGTTCACATAGGCGAAGGCGAGGTCGGACTGGGGCCCGCCCTTGATCACCGCGATGCCCGAGGGCATGGCGAAGACGCCCTCGGCCGGGGCGACGAGGTCGATCGGCGCGCCGGCCGCCTTGCGCTCCAGCGCATAGGACGACATCGCCGGGCCGATCATCGAGGCTTCGCCCTGCTCGAGCAGATTGTAGGCCTGGGGCTGCTGCGTGTAGATCGTCAGCAGGTTGGGCTTCAGCGAGGCGAGCTTCTTGAAGCCGGCGTCGACGTCCGCCTGGGCCGCGTCGATGCCGAGCCCGGAGAGGAGACCCGCGACGAAGAGCAGCGGCAGCCCTTCCGTGTTCTGCAGCGACGGGATGACGATGCGGCCCTTGTACTTCGGGTCGAACATCTCGGCCCAGGACTTGGGCGGGGTCGGCATGGTCTTGGTGTTGTGGGCGATGCCGAGCCAGGGCTGGAGATAGTTCGCCCACATGCCGTCCATGTGGATCGCGGCCGGCGTGATCTTGGCGAGGTTCGGCACCTTGGCCGCGGTGAGCGGCTCGAGCAGGCCTTCCTTGACCGCCAGGATCATCACCGGATCGTCCATCTGGACGACCGACATGTACTGACTGCCCTTGTTCTTCTGCATCTTCTCGAGGTTCACCAGCGAGCGGGTGCCCTCGAAGATCACCTTGGCGCCGTACTTCTTCTCGAAGGCGGGGACGACGATGCTCTCGACCCACGGCTTGTGACCGGCGGCGCCGCCGACGACCAGTTCCTTGGTCTGCGCCCTGAGAATCGCGGGGGCGGAGAGAAGAGCCGTGCCGGCGACCGCGCCGCGGAGCAGGGTCCGGCGGGAGGGGCGGATGGAGTTCACGTCCATTGATCGAGCCTCATTTTGGCGACGCCTCTCAGGGCGACCCGTCATGCTTCGCAAGGCGCATGCCATCCGGTCGACGGACGGCCGCGCGTTCGAATTCCGCGTGAAATCAATGTACTGCCTTCGAGCCTCCAATCTTCGGCATCGTTGCGGACGTCGCCTTTTCGGCGTAAATTGTGCACAATTGCCGTATCATTGTGCAATCCAATTCGTCGGGACCGGATGGACAGCGCGGCCGCTTCGGATGCATTTTCACGGGACTTCAGAGGGACCACCGATGCCGCCGATGGACGAAGCCGCGATCCACGCGATCCTTTCGCGGGTCATTCTCTCCGGACGCCTGCCGGGCCGGACCAAGCTCGGCGAAGTGCGGCTCGCCGAACTCTTCGGGGTCAGCCGCGAGCGCATCCGCAAGGTGCTGCACCGGCTCGGCCACGAGCGGCTGATCGACGTGGTCAAGAACCGGGGTGCCTTCACGGTGGCGCCGGATCTCTCCGAAATCCACGTCGTCTTCGAGGCGCGGCGGATCCTCGAGGGGGGCATCGCCGCCCATCTCGCCGAGCGCCTGACCGACGCCGGGATGCTGCGGCTGCGCGAGCACGTCGAGCGCGAGGCGGAGGCGTTGCGCTCCGGCGACCGCGCCACCTGGCTGAAGCTCTCGGCCGAGTTCCACGTTCTCCTCGCCGAGCTGACCGAGAACCCGATCATCGTGCAACAGGCGCGCGAACTGGTCGGGCGCACGACGATGCTGGCGACCTTCTTCGAGAGTTCGTCGGGGTCGCAGTGCGGCTGCGACGAGCATCGCGCCGTGTTCCGGGCGCTCGCCGCCGGGGAACGCGGGCGGGCGGTGCGCGCCATGTCGAGCCACCTCGCCCAGGTCGAGACCCGGCTGAAACCCTTCGCCTGCACCGACGCCGGGCCGGACCTCGACAGCCTGATCGGGGAATATGCCGCCGAATTGGGCGGCGAGGTCTCCGTCGGCTGAGAGAGCGGCGCGCGGCGGTCCATGTCAGCCCCCCGCGATGCGATCGGCGAGCGCGGACGCGAGGCCGTGGCTCGGCTTGCTCGGCGGCCGGGCGAAGCGGCCGGCGGTCGGCGCGACGGGCGCGAGGGCCGCGATCGCCTCGGCCTGTTTCACCGCCGCCGCCATCGCGTCGACGCAAGGGACGGGAATGCGGTGTTTGACCCGCTCGGCGACACCGGCGAGCGGGGCGCCGCCCAGCACGATCACGTCGGCGCCGTCCTCCTCGACGGCGCGGCGCGCCAGATCGACGAGGTGGTCCTCCATCTCGCCGCCCACCGTCTCGAGGCTCGAGAAGGCGCGATCGGCGCAGCGCACCCCGGCGGAGCGGCCGGAAAGCCCGTGCGCCTCGATCGTCTCGGCGTACCAGGGCTCGAGCGCGCGGGCGAAGGTGACGACCGAGAAGCGCCGGCCGAGCATCAGCGCGGTCACCAGCGCCGCCTCCGAATAGCCGACGACCGGCACGTCGAAGAGTTCGCGCGCCGCGAAGAGGCCGGGGTCACCGAAGGCGGCGACGATCACCGCGTCGAAGCCGCCCGCGCGCTCGGCGAGCGTCTCGAGCAGGACGGCCCCGGCGATCTGCGCCTCGGCCCGGCTCGACACGTAGGGCACGCCGCGCGGCGCGGTGTGACCCACCAGTTCGGTGCCGGGGCTCGCGACGGTGCGGCCGGTCGCGAGCATCCGCTCGGTGACCGCCTCGGTCGTGTTGGGATTGGCGACGAGGATCCGGATCGGCGCGCGCGTCATGGCCACAGTCCCTGCTCGGCGAAGAGGGCCTCGGCCCGGGCGGCGGTGGCGAGGAGGAGATCGTCGGCGCCACGGGCCGCGACCATCTGCAGGCCGAAGGGCAGACCGCCCTCGCCTCGCCCGACCGGCAGCGACAACGCCGGCACCCCGGCATGGTTGAAGAGCGGCGTGAAGGCGGCATGCGCCCGGGGCGGCACGGCGACGCCGGCGATCGTCTCCGGCCCGAGCCGGGCGGCGTCCCAGGCGAGGCAGGGCACGGTCGGTCCGACGAGGAGATCGACCCGCGTGAAGAAGCCGGCGAGCGCCAGCGCCACCTCGCGGGCGAGAATGCGGGCGCGGGCGACGGTCGCCGCGTCGAGCGACAGACCGCGCTCGATCTGCACGGCGATGTCGGGGTCGAAGACGTCGGGGTCGCGGCGGAAGGCGTCGCCGTGGAGAGCGGCGAGGCCGGCGTGCTGGAGCGGCATCAGCGTCGCCTCGTCGACGCCCGCAGGCCACGGCGGATCGCACTCCTCGACCACGAAGCCGGCCCGGCGCAACCCTTCGACCGCGCGCTCGATACCGGCCTCGATCGCCGGCTCGACCGGAACCGTCATGCCGAAACGGCGGGTGTAGGCGATGCGCGGCGCGGCCGTCGGGCGCGGCGGTTCGGCGGCGAGAAGCGAGTCGGGATCGCGCGGATCGGGACCGCGCAGCACCGCGAACATCGCCGCCGCGTCGGCCACCGTGCGGGCGATCGGCGCGAGCACCTCGATGCCGGGGACGGGGCCGGCGAAGCCCGGGGCATGCGGGATCGCGCCGAAGGAGGGTTTGAAGCCGACCGCGCCGACATGGGCCGGCGGCCGCCGGCTCGATCCGCCGGCATCGGTCCCGAGCGCCAGCGGCACGAGACCCGCCATGACCGCCGTCGACGGGCCGCCGGAGGAGCCACCGGGGGTGAGGCGCGGATCGAGGGGGTGGCGGGTCGTGCCGTAGACGCGGTTGGTGGTCAGCCCCTTGCAGGCGAATTCGGAGGTGTTGGACATACCGACGATCACCGCGCCGGCGCGGCGCAGACGCTCCACGGCGACGGCGTCGGCGGGGGCGACGAAATCGGCGAAGAGCCGCGAGCCTTGCGTCACGCGGCGGCCCTTCACCCAGATCACGTCCTTGATCGTCACCGGCACGCCGGCGAGCGGCAGGTCCTCGCCGGCGGCGAGCCGGACGTCGACCGCCGCCGCCTCGGCGCGTACGGGCGCGGGATCGAAATCGACGACGGCGACGAGATCGGCCGCCGCCTCGATGCGGTCGATCGCGGCCTCGGCGACCGACGCGGCGGTCTCTCGGCCGGCGCGGACGGCGTGGGCGACGGCGAGGGCATCGGGCGGGGTCGGGCTCATGGCGCGCCTTTCGCTCAGGGCAGATCGCGGAAGAGCGAGCCCCAGCCGGCGACCCGGCTCGGATCCACCCCGGCGAGCTTCAGGCTCTTCCACACGACGGTGGAGATGGAATCGTAGATCGGCAGGCCGATTTCCCGCTCCAGCGCCTCGACCAGCGGGGCGCCGCGCATGTTGGTGCAGATGATGGCGATCGCCTCCGGCCGGTCGGCGGCGACCTCGCGCACCAGACGCGAGATGGTCTCGGCGTCGATCTCGGAGAAGGTGAAGTTGTCGCGGATGCCGAGGTGACGCTCGGCGCCGCAGGAGATGCCGAGGCCCTCGTAATTGCCGACGATCTTCGCCTGGACGTCGTCGAGATAGGGCGTCACGTAGCCGAGGCGGCGGATGCCGCGCGTCTCGAGGATCTCGTTCAGCGCCAGCATCGAGGTGGTGGCGCGGATGCCGGTCGCGCTCTCGATGCGCTCGATCAGGCGATGGTCGGCGTCGAAGCCGAGCCAGCCGGAGGAAGTGCCGTTCCAGCCGATCACGTCGACCTTGGCGTGGGCGAGAAGCTCGGCGGCGCGCAGGATCTCGGTATCGTCGAACTGCGACAGCGCTTCGCGGGAGAGCGCGATTTCGGTCACCTTGAAGCGGCCGAAATGGGCGGTGACTTCCGGCAGGTCCGCCACCATCGCCTGGGTCACCGGCTCGAGGATGGTGTTGGACGAGGGCGTGAGCATGCCGAGGAGGATGCGTCGGGACATCGATCGGTTCCGTATCGAGGACGAGGATCAGGCGGCGGCGGGCTCGGCCGGGGCCGAGCGCAGCAGCGAGAGGATGTGGCGTTTGACGTCGTTGAAGTGCGGCGAGGTGATGTCGCGCGGACGCGGCAGGTCGATCGGCAGCACCTCGGCGATACGGCCGGGGCGCGCCGACATGACGACGACGCGGTCGCCGAGGGTCAGCGCCTCGTCGATGCCGTGGGTGACGAAGACGATGGTGCCCTGGCTCCGTTCCCAGATGCGCAGGAGCTCGGTCTGCATGTCCATGCGGGTCTGCTCGTCGAGCGCGCCGAAGGGCTCGTCCATCAGGATCACGCCGGGGTTCATCAGCAGCGCGCGGGCGATGCCGACGCGCTGGTTCATGCCGCCGGAGAGTTCGGACGGGTAATGGTTCTCGAAGCCGGTCAGGCCGACGAGATCGATGTAGATCTGCGCCTGTTCGCGCCGGACCGCCTTCATCGCGCCGCGCATCTTCAGGTGGAAGGCGACGTTCTCCCAGACCGGCAGCCAGGGCATCAGGTTCGCCTGCTGGAACACCACGCCGCGATCGGCGCCGGGGCCGGAGACCTCGATGCCGTCGACGACGATGCGGCCGGTCGTCGGCTTCTCGAAACCGGCGATCATGTTGAGCAGGGTCGACTTGCCGCAGCCGGAGGGGCCGAGCAGGCAGACGAAGTCGTTGCGCTGGACCTCGAGGCTGACCTCGGTGAGCGCCGTCACCTCGCGGCCGCGCGCCTTGTCGGCATAGATCTTGGTCACGCCCTCGATCAGGATGTTGCTCATGTCTCAGCCCTCGCCCTGGAGAGTGGTGCCGCGCTGCCAATGGAGGACCCGCGCCATGACGACGCGAATGGCGAGGTCGCTCAGGTAGCCGAGGAGGCCGATCGAGGCCATGGCCGCGATGACGATGTCGTAGCGCAGGAAGTAGTAGCTGTCCCACAGCACGTAGCCGACGCCACTCTTCACCGCGACCATCTCCGCCGTCACCGTCAGCATCCAGGCCGAGCCGATGGCGATGCGAAGCCCCGCGAAGATCGACGGCATCGCCGCGGGCAGGACGATGTGGCGCAGGAGACGACGCTGATCGGCGCCCGCCATGGCGCCGGCGCGGATCAGATTGCGGTCGACGGTCTTCACCCCGTGGATGGTGTTGAGCAGCACGGGAAAGAAGGCGCCGAGGAACACCAGAAAGATCGCCGGCTTGTCGGCGATGCCGAACCAGATGATGGCGAGCGGGATCCACGAGACCGGCGGGATCGGCCGGAGCATCTGCAGGGTCGGCTCGATCGTCACCTCGACGAAACGCGACCAGCCGATCGCCACCCCGAGCATGATCCCGATGAGCGCGGCGAGCGCGAAGCCCGCCGCCACCCGCCAGGCACTGGAGGCGGCATCGCCGATCCAGTGGCCGGTGTAGCTCTGGGTGTTGCCGTCGATGCCGAAGACCCAGTCGGCCCAGGCGACGACGACGGTGGAGGGTGCCGGGAGAAGAGCGGGCGGCAGCGCCCCCGACCGGGAGAACATCTCCCAGCCGACGAGGATCAGGACCGGAACGACGAAACGTTCGGGCCGGAACGAGAGCATCTTGCGCATGCCGTCCATCCTTCGGGTCGATCAGTAGCCGAGTTCGGTCTTGGGCTTGCCGGTCACCGCCTCGAGGAAGCGGAAGTCCATGCGCTCCTGAACCGGGCCGGTCACGTCGTGCTGGATGTACTTGAGGTCACGCATCATGTCGGCGATGGCGACGGCCGAGGCGCGGTGCATGAGCGGGTCGGGATAGAGGTTGGCGATGGCGCCTTCGGCGACCGCCTTGTCGAGGCCGGTGACCGAGGAGATCGTGGTCGCCCACAGCGCGTGATCCTTGTCGAGCGCGTCGTCGAGCTTGACCACGGCGCGCACCACGCTCTCCACCGCCTTGGGCTTGTCCTTCACCACGTCGGAACGGGTGACGATGAGGTTGGTGAGCTTGCCGGCGGCTTGATCGTAGGGATAGGCGAAGAGCTTGGCGGCCTTGGCTTGGAGGATCTGGGTGGCGAAGGGCTCGACCGTGCAGATCAGCTCGACCTCACCGCGACGCAGCGCCTGGATGTGATCCGACGGGTTCGGGATGTTGACGAACTGGACGTCCTTGTTCGGATCGATGCCCTGCTTCATCAGCGCGCCGCGCATGTGGATGTCCTGGGCATTGCCGCGCGAGGCGGCGATGCGGAACGGCTTGCCCTCGGCCTTGTACTTGGCGATCAGCGCCTTCAGGCCGGCCCAGTCGTCGGCCGCGACCGGGAGATCGTTCTGCACGACGATGGTCGAGCCGCCGGAGATCTGACCGGAGACGGCGACGAGGTCGAAGCCCTTGTCGAGGCCGGTCACGTAATGGAGGTAGGTCACCTGGGCGACGTCGATGCTCTTCGACAGGAGCGCGGTCAGCACGTCGTTGCCGGTGTTGAAGCCCAGGGCCTCGACCGTGGCGCCTTCCGTGTATTTCGGCAGCAGCGACATCGGCACGCAATGCGCGCATTTGGCGTAGCCGACCTTGACGGCATCCTCGGCGCGGGCCGGGGCGCCGGTGAGGCCGGCGACGACGAGAGCCATCGCCGCGAGGCGGGAAAACAGGGTCTTCATGGACATCACTCCTATGAAAGCGAGCTCGATCTCCACGCCGACGGCGGCGGCCGCCAGCGTGGAAGGGATTTTACATTCGGTATGCGATTTTTGTTTTCTTCTGTCTTTTCCGAGATATAATGCCGTTATCGACTTTTGGGAAAGCCGCTTCTGTAGGCGAAAGAGGGTGTGAATGCCGAAATATGAGGCAAATGGGCCGACTGCCGAGGGCGCGAGCACCCGCCCCAAGGCGCGCTACAAGTTCCAGCCCGGCCGGTTGAAGCTCTCGGTCGCCGAGGCGCGCCAGCCCTTGGCGACGGCGTCTCTGCACGATCAGTTGGTCGCCCGCCTGCGCGAGATGGTGCTCGAGGGTGAGCTGGCGCCGGGCACGCCGCTGCCGGAAAAGATGCTCTGCGACACGTTCGGCGTGTCGCGCACGCCGCTGCGCGAGGCCTTCAAGGTGCTGGCGACCGAGGGGCTGATGGAGCTGCGTCCGCACCGCACGCCGATCGTCACCCCCGTCGCCCGCGACGAGATCGCCGCGGTCTTCGAGGTCTCGATCGCCCTCGACCGGCTCTCCGCCGCCCTCGCCTGCACCCGCGCGACCCCGGCCGAGCGCGCCGGCCTCGACGCGCTGCACGCCGATCTCGCCGAGCAGCACCGCGTCGGCGATCGCCGCGCCTATTTCCGCCGCAACCAGGAGATCCACGCCGAGATCGTCCGCCTCGCCGGCAATCCTGTGCTGACGACGACCTGGACGGCGCTCTCCGCCAAGATCTACCGCGCCCGCGCCCAGGCCAACTACGTCGGCTCGCGCTGGGAGGATTCCTTCGACGAGCACGAGGTGTTCATGGCGCATTTCCGCCGGGTCGACACCGAGGCCTTCGCCGAGGCCATGGCCGCCCACACCCGCATGACCGCCGGCGCCGTGCTCGCCGGCCTCGAAGCCGCCCGCACGACCGGAGACGCCGCATGACCACGCCCGACCGCACGCCCCTCCCCTGCGATCTCGTGATCACGGCCCGCGCCGCCTTTCTCCTCGACGATGCCGGGACGATCGTCTCCGACGTGGGCGTGGCGATCGCCGGCGACCGTATCGTCGCTGTCGGCCCGCGCGCGGAGATCGAGGCGGCCTGGGCGCCGGCGCGCCGGCTCGGGTCGGCCCGGCACCTGCTGATGCCGGGCCTCGTCAACACCCACAACCACACGCCCCTGATGATCGTGCGCGGCATGGTCGAGGATCTGAACTTCGCTCCGGCCTATACGCCCGGCATCCCGCAGGGCGACGCACTCTCCTTCGAGGAGGCGCACGCGCTCGCCCGGCTCGGCGTCTACGAACTCCTGCGCTTCGGCTCGACCACCATCGTCGACTTCTATCGCCACCCCGAGGCTCTCGCCCGCGCGGCGGAAGAGGCGGGCCTGCGCGCCTTCGTCAGCGGCCGCATCATGGATGCCGACAACGCCGCCCTGGCGCGCGGCGAATGGCGCGCCGACGCGGCGCGCGGCCGGGCGACGCTCGCCGAGGCGATGGACGTGGTCGAGCGGCGGCGGGCGCCGGGCTCGCTCGTCACGCCGATCCTCGGGCCGCATGCGCCCGACACCTGCTCGCCCGATCTCCTGCGCGAGGTCGCGGGGATCGCCGCCGCGAAGGATCTGATCCTGCACACTCATCTCCATCAGTCGCCGATGGAGGTCGACGTGGTTCTGGCGCGCGACGGCATGCGGCCGGTCGAGCTGATGGAGGAGGTCGGCCTGCTCGGCCCCCGTCTCGTCGCCGGCCACTGCATCCACATGACCGACGCCGACATCGCCCGGTTCGGCCGGTCCGGCTCTCACGTCGCGCATGTTCCGGTCGGCAATGCCGCGCACGGCTCGGTCGCGCCGATCCTCGCCCACGAGGCGGCCGGCGCCGGGATCACGCTCGCGACCGACACCAAGTCCGGCGACATGTTCGAGGCGATGCGGATGGCGCTCGCCGCGACCCGCATTCGCGGCGGCGGTTTCGTCAAGTCCGCCGCCGACGTGCTCGCCTGGGCGACGCGCGGCGGGGCGGCGGCGCTCGGTCTTTCCGAGGAGATCGGGCAGATCGCCGTCGGTCGCAAGGCCGATCTCCTGCTCCTCGACGCGCGCGCGCCGAACCTCGCGCCGCTCGTCGACGGGCCCGGCCTCCTCGTCCATTCGGCGAGCGGGGCGGTGGTCGACACGGTGGTGGTCGACGGCCGCGTCCTCCTCGAGGGCGGACGGCCGACGCTCTTCGACGGCGACGAGGTGATCGCCACCGCCGAGGCGGTCGCGCGCTCGCTCTGGCGCCGCCACGGCGACGCGCCGCGCATCGCCTGACCTTCCTTCGCGCGGCCCGGCCGCGCCCTCCGTCGAGAGGAGACGACACGTGCAAGACTTCGACCTCACCATCCGCGGCGGACGCGTGGCGACCGCCGGATCGCTCGTCGCCTGTGACCTCGGCATCCGCGACGGCCGCATCGTCGCCATCGCCGACCGGCTCGCCCCCGGCGCCCGCGACGTCGACGCCTCCGGCCGGCTGGTGCTGCCGGGCGGGGTCGACGGCCATTGCCACTTCGATCAGCCGACCGGCGACGGCAGCCGCATGGCCGACGACTTCCTGTCGGGCACGCGTTCGGCCCTCTTCGGGGGCACGACGACGATCATCCCCTTCGCCGCCCAGGCGCGCGGCCAATCCCTGCGCGCGGCGGTCGACGACTATCACGCCCGCGCCGACGGCAAGGCGATCATCGACTACGCCTTCCATCTGATCGTCTCCGACCCGACGCCGGAGGTGCTCGAGGTCGAGCTGCCGGCGCTGATCGCCGAGGGCTACACCTCGTTCAAGATCTACATGACCTACGACGATCTGAAGCTCTCCGATCGCCAGATCCTCGACGTTCTGTCGGTCGCCCGCGACAACGGCGCCATGGTCATGGTGCACGCCGAGAACGCCGACTGCATCGCCTGGCTCACCGACCGGCTCGAGGCGGAAGGCAAGACCGCGCCGCTCTTCCATGCGGCGTCGCGGCCCAAGGTGATCGAGCGCGAGGCGACCCATCGCGCCATCTCCTTCGCCGAGCTGGTCGACGTGCCGATCCTGGTCGTCCACGTCTCCGGCGCCGACGCGATGGAGGAGATCCGCCGCGCCCAGGCGCGCGGCCTGTCGCTCTATGCCGAGACCTGCCCGCAATATCTCTTCCTTTCGACCGAGGATCTCGACGCCCCGGGCTTCGAGGGGGCGAAGTGCATCTGCTCGCCGCCGCCGCGCGAGGCGGCCAACAGGGAAGCGATCTGGCAGGGCGTCGCGGACGGCGTCTTCGACGTGGTCTCCTCCGATCACGCCCCCTTCCGCTACGAGGATCCCGCCGGCAAGAAGCTCAAGGGCGAGACCGCCTCGTTCCGTTGGGTGCCGAACGGCATTCCCGGCGTCGAGACGCGGCTGCCGCTGCTCTTCGCCGGTGTCGCCGACGGGCGGCTCGACCTCGACCGTTTCGTCGAGCTGACCGCCACCAACCCGGCCCGCATGTACGGCCTCTATCCGAGGAAGGGCGTCATCGCCGTCGGTTCCGACGCCGACGTCGTGCTGTGGAACACCGAGGCGCCGCGCGCCATCGCCAACGCCGATCTCCATCACGACTGCGACTACACCCCCTACGAGGGGATCGAGGTGCCGGCGTGGCCGGAGGTGGTGATCTCGCGCGGCGAGGTGGTGGCCGAACGGGGCACCCTCTCGGGGGCCGCCGGCCGTGGCCTCTTCCTGCCCTGCGAGCGGCCGGCGCCGGCCCGGCCGAAGACGATGCGCCGCCGCAGCTTCGGCTTCCGCGCGGAGTGAGGCGAGCGCCGGGCGCGTGACGATCGGCCGAAGGGGACCGCCGATCCGGTGATTTCGCCGGATCGGTGGAAGGAGCGTGGTCCGATGCGGCGTTCCCCGATTGAACAGGCGCCGCGAACCGACTAGGACCAAGTCGATCGGAGGCGTTCGCGGTGCTGACCAACAAAGGCAAATACGGCCTCAAGGCCATGGTGCATCTGGCGCGTCTACCCGTCGGCGCGACGGTGCAGTCGGCCGAGATCGCGAGCACCGAGCACATTTCCAAGAAATTCCTCGACGCCATCCTGCTCGATCTGAAGAACGCCGGCTTCGTGCGTTCGAAGAAGGGGCCGGGCGGCGGCTACACGCTGGCGCGTCCGGCGGAGGAGATCGTCGTCGGCGCGATCGTCCGGGCGCTCGACGGGCCGCTCGCCCCCATCGCCTGCGCCAGCCGCACCGCCTACCAGCCCTGCGACGACTGCGACGATCTCACCGTCTGCGCGGTGCGCCTCACCATGCTCGAGGTGCGCGACGCCATGGCCGAGGTCCTCGATCGCCTCTCGCTCGCCGACATGGCGGGGAAGGTCGGCGCCGTCGACGCGATCGCCGTCTGACGCCGCGATCGGGGCCCGCCCGAAGCGCCGCACCCCTCGCCTCTCCCCCTCCACTCACGCCGATGCCCCGGCGCCGTGGCGCCCCTCCGGACGCCCCGCCGAGGCGATCGCCGGCGGGAACGATGTTCCACGCCGGCGGGCGGGCGCGGCAAGCGATGCCAAAGCGCGGAAATCTATGGAATAGACATCATCCATCGAAAAAGTAGTCTTTTCGGCACGCAACGCCTTCGAGGATTTCGTGCCATGACCACTGCTTCGATCCCCTCGCGAACCGCTCCGTCCGGTTTCGCCCTTCGACGCCTGCGCGATCTGGCGATCGTCGCCACCGCCTTCGGCGTCGTGCTCGGCACCACGATCTTCGCCCGCGCCGACACGACGCTTCTGAACGTCAGCTACGACCCGACGCGCGAGTTCTACAAGGAGGTGAATCAGGCTTTCGCCGCCGAATGGAAGGCGAAGACCGGGGAGACCGTGACGATCCGCGCCTCGCACGGCGGTTCGGGCAAGCAGGCGCGCTCGGTCATCGACGGGCTCGACGCCGACGTGGTGACGCTCGCCCTCGCCGCCGACATCGACGCCATCGCCAAGACCACGTCGAAGATCCCGGCCGATTGGCAAAAGCGGCTGCCCCACAATTCCTCGCCCTACACCTCGACCATCCTGTTCCTGGTGAAGAAGGGCAATCCGAAGGGGATCACCGACTGGGGCGATCTGGTGAAGCCGGGCGTCGAGGTGATCACGCCCAATCCGAAGACCTCGGGCGGGGCGCGCTGGAACTATCTCGCCGCCTGGGCCTGGGCCGCCAAGACCTACGGCGGCGACGACGCCAAGGTGCGCGCCTACGTCACCGAGCTCTTCCGTCATGTCCCCGTGCTCGACACCGGCGCGCGCGGCTCGACCACGACCTTCGCCCAGCGCGGCCTCGGCGACGTCCTGCTCGCCTGGGAGAACGAGGCCGATCTGGTCTTCGACGAATTCGGCGCCGGCAAGTTCGACATCGTCGTGCCGCCCTATTCGATCCTCGCCGAGCCGCCGGTGGCGCTGGTCGACGGCAATGTCGACGCCAAGGGTACGCGCCGGCAGGCCGAGGCCTATCTCGCCTTCCTCTATTCCGAGACCGGCCAGACCCTCGCCGCCAAGCATCACTATCGCCCGTCGCGCCCCGAAACCGTCGACAAGGCCCTGCTCGATCGCTTCCCGAAGGTCGAGCTGATCTCGATCGACGATCCGCTCTTCGGCGGTTGGACGAAGGCGCAGGCCTTCCACTTCGGCGACGGCGGCACCTTCGACCAGCTCTACAAGCCGGCGCGCTGACGCCCGGCCCCACGAGACCATGCCCGCCCCAGCCCCGGGGCGGGCGCTCCCGAACGTCCCGGCGCGAAGAGCGTTCGCGCGACGCGCCCGGAGAGGAGGCGGAATGACCGATCTCACGATGTCCCCGGCGCCGGCTCGTCCGGCGCGGTCGCTCGTCACCGGCGTGTTGCCGGGCTTCGGCCTCGCCTTCGGCTGGACGCTGGTCTGGCTCTCCTTCATCGTGCTCCTCCCGCTCGCCGCGCTCGCGTGGAAGGCCTCGGGGCTCGGGATCGACGGTTTCGTGGCGCTCCTCGCGAGCCCGCGCGTCCGGGCGGCGCTCGAACTCTCCTTCGGCGCGGCCCTGATCGCCGCGCTGATCAACACCGTCTTCGGCGTGCTCGTCGCCTGGGTGCTGACCCGCTACCGCTTTCCCGGCCGCAGTCTCGTCGACGCGGCCGTCGATCTGCCCTTCGCGCTGCCGACGGCGGTCGCCGGCATCACGCTCGCCGCCCTCTTCGCGCGGAACGGCTGGCTCGGCGGCCTGCTCGCGCCGCTCGGCATCGAGGTCGCCTATTCGCGCGCCGGGGTCGTGGTGGCGCTGGTCTTCGTCGGCCTGCCCTTCGTGGTGCGGACCGTGCAGCCGCTCCTCGCCGATTTCGACCGCGAGGTGGAGGAAGCGGCGGCGACGCTCGGCGCGAGCCGGGCGGCGACCGTCTTCCGGGTGCTGCTGCCGCCGCTGGTCCCGGCCGCGCTGACCGGCTTCACCCTGGCCTTCGCGCGCGGCGTCGGCGAATACGGCTCGATCGTCTTCATCGCCGGCAACATGCCCGGGGTGACCGAGATCGCCCCGCTGCTCGTCGTCATCAAACTCGAGGAGTTCGACTACGTCGGGGCGACCGGCATCGCCGTGGTGATGCTCGCGGTCTCCTTCGCCCTGCTCTTCGCGATCAATGCCCTGCAACACTGGACCGAGAAGAGGTGGTGATGGCGACCGGCGAGACCTTTCCCCTCGATCCGCCGCGCCCGCGCGCCCTCCCCGTCCCGCCTCCGATCGGCGAGACGGCGACGGCGCGGCGGCTCCTCGTCGCGGCGGCCGTCCTCTTCCTCGCGCTGATGCTGGCGCTGCCGCTCGCCGGAGTCTTCACCGAGGGCCTGCGCAAGGGGTGGGGCGCGTGGCTCGCCGCCTTCGCCGATCCCGACGCGCTCGCCGCCATCCGGCTGACGCTCCTCGTCGCGGCGATCTCGGTGCCGGCGAACCTCGTCTTCGGCGTCGCCGCCGCCTGGGCGATCACGCGTTTCTCGTTTCCCGGCCGCAACCTCCTCGTCACGCTGATCGATCTGCCGTTCTCGGTGTCGCCGGTCGTCTCCGGCCTCGTCTTCGTGCTGCTGTTCGGCGCGAACGGGCTCGTCGGTCCCTTCCTCAAGGCGCAGGGGATCCAGGTGATCTTCGCGGTGCCGGGCCTCGTTCTGGCGACGATCTTCGTCACCTTCCCCTTCGTCGCGCGCGAGCTGATCCCGATCATGCAGGCGCAAGGGGCGGCCGACGAGGAGGCGGCGCTGACGCTCGGGGCCTCGGGCTGGACGATCTTCACCCGGGTGACGCTGCCCAACATCAAATGGGGCCTCCTCTACGGCGTGTTGCTGTGCAACGCGCGGGCGATGGGGGAATTCGGCGCCGTCTCGGTCGTCTCCGGCCATATCCGCGGGCTGACCAACACCGTGCCACTGCAGGTCGAGATCCTCTACAACGAGTACGATTTCGTCGGCGCCTTCGCGATCGCCTCGGCGCTCGCGGTCCTCGCCCTCGTCACCCTCGTGCTCAAGACCTTCCTCGAATGGCGGTACGGCGACGAACTCGCCCGTTCGGCCCGGCACTGAGGCACCCTCATGGACATTCGCATTCGCGGCCTCGCCAAGGATTTCGGCGACTTTCCCGCCCTGCACGGGCTCGATCTCGACATCCGCTCGGGCGAGCTCCTGGCGCTTCTCGGCCCGTCGGGCTCGGGCAAGACGACACTCCTGCGCGTGCTCGCCGGGCTCGAGCAGCCGAGCGCCGGGCGCGTGCTCTTCGGCGAGGAGGACGCCTCGGCGACGCCGGTGCGCGAGCGGCGCGTCGGCTTCGTCTTCCAGCACTACGCCCTCTTCCGCCACATGACCGTCGCCGAGAACATCGCCTTCGGCCTCACCTGCCGGCGCAAGTCGGAGCGACCGAGCCGCGCCGAGATCGCGCGGCGCGTCGCCGACCTGCTCGAGCTCGTGCAACTGCCGACGCTCGCGAAGCGGTATCCCTCGCAGCTCTCCGGCGGCCAGCGCCAGCGCGTGGCGCTCGCCCGCGCGCTCGCGGTCGAGCCGCGTGTCCTCTTCCTCGACGAACCCTTCGGCGCGCTCGACGCGCAGGTCCGCAAGGATCTGCGCAAGTGGCTGCGCGACATCCACGATCGCACCGGCTACACGACCGTCTTCGTCACCCACGATCAGGACGAGGCGCTGGAGCTCGCCGACCGCGTGGTGGTGTTGAACAAGGGGCGGATCGAGCAGATCGGCACGCCCGACGAGATCTACGACGCGCCCGCCTCGCCCTTCGTCTTCGACTTCATCGGCGACGCCAGCCGCATCCCCGTCACGGTCGAGCACGGACGGGTGGCGATCGGCGGGACGCGGCTCGATCTCGGGGTCGACCTCGCCGGCGCCGGTGCCGCGACGCTCTTCGTGCGGCCGCAGCACTGGCGCCTCGGAGAGACCGGGCTCGCCGGCACGGTCGGCGCGACCCGGCGGCACGGAACCGCGCGGCGGGTCGACCTCACTCTCGACGGCGCCGGCCCGGTCGAGATCGATCTGGCGCCGGAGATCACCGTCGCCGCCGGCGACCGGCTGACGCTGACGCCGGCGCGCTGGCGGATCTTCTTCGAGGACGGCCGCTCGATCGGCGGCGCCCTCGACGCGGCCCCCGGCACGGCGCGCGCCTTCGGCTGAGCGTGGCGACGACACCCAATCGCGACGTGAGGCGGCGGAGGGTCCCCCTTCCGCCGCCGTCTTCGTCGTCCCGCCGTCAGCGCGCCGCCCGGCGCCGCGTGGTGAGGCCGCCGCCCATGCGGCGCAGGCGGCCGAGCAGCGTCAGGCCGTCGGGCCAGGCGCCGAGGCCGCTCTCGGCATTGATGTGACCGGCCCGACCGATGTCGACGAACCCGGCCTCCCACATGTCGGCGAGGATGCGGGCCCTTTCGATCGACATCCACGGATCGTCGCGGCTCGCCACCACGATCGCCGGGACCGGGAGCGGCGTCACCGGAAGCGGCGCGAAGGAGGCGACGAGCGGGACCTTGCGGGCATGGCGATCGACGTCGGCCGGCGCGACCAGCAGGAGGCCGGCGATCGGCAGATCGCGTGCCCGCGTCGCGAGGTGGACCGCGAGAGCGGCGCCGAGGCTGTGGGCGGCGACGAAGGCGCCGGGATGGTTCGCGACGGCGGCCTCGGCGCGAGCGAGCCAGCCTTCGAGATCGGGCCGGCTCCAATCGTCCTGCTCGACGAGGACGACGTCGTCGACCTCCTCGAGCCATCGTCTCTGCCAGTGGCCGGGCCCGGAGCCGTGGAGGCCGGGCAGGAGCAGCGTCGTCATCGCGACCTCGCGTCGAATGGACAATCGGGAAGGGGTTCGGATCGACTCTAGGCCGGCGCGCGGCGCTCCGCGTGGTCGCCCATTCCAAATCCGTCGCCGAGAAGTCATTCTTTTTCCAACGTAATCTCCCTCGCGACGGGTCGGGGCGCGGGGGCGCGCCGGACGGCGAGGCGCGGTCCGGAATCATAGTCTATCAATAAAGTATTTTATTTCGTCGCGCCGCCGAAATCCGCAATGGGCTTCGTCGACGAAGGGCCCCTCGCCCCGCATGATCGAAGCATCGGGCCTGCGGCTCGATCGCGGGATTTGTCGGAGCAGCTTGCACCGCGTGACCAAGGCTAAAAGCACCACGAAGGGTTTCGTGGGCTCCTCGACCCCGGAGGGAACCCGATGATCACCACCTGTCGCCGCTTCGGCTGACCACTTCGACCGCCCCCGTCGCTCCGCCGGCGCGCCGTCGCGCCGAAGGGCGGAGCGTGCCCGAAACCTTCGATCCGAGGACGCCGTCTCCACGGCGAATGCACCCCCATGCTCAGAGCCTATGCCATCGACGTCCACCACCAGACCGCCGGTGTCGCGGTCGGTGTGCCCGGCGACTTCAAATTCTTCTCCTCCGCCCCCGCCTTCGACGCGCTCGAGGGGCGGATCTTCTCCTCGTTGCGTCAGGTCGACGCCGCCGCTCGCGAGCGTGTGGTCGTCCGCCGCGCCCCCCGTCTTCGCGCCGTCGGCGCGTGAACCGATCGGAGACATCCCATGCATCGTCGCGACTTCCTCTTCTCCTCCGCGCTCGCCGCCGGCGCCTCGCTCCTGCCCCTCGCCCCCTGGCGCGCCCGCGCCGAAGACCGGCCGAACCGGCTCCGGATCGGCTATCAGAAGACCAGCGCGCTCCTCCTCGTGAAGGCGCGCCGGCAGATCGAGACGCGGTTGGAGCCCCAGGGCATCGCCGTCGAATGGGTCGAGTTCCCGTTCGGCCCGCCGCTGCTCGAGGCGCTGCAGGCCGGCGCCGTCGACTATGGCTATACCGGCGACGCGCCGCCGATCTTCGCGCAGGCGGCGCGGTCGGAGCTCTATTACGTCGCCTCGATCCCGGCGCGCGGCGACGGGCAGGCGATCCTCGTCGCGCCCGACTCGACCGCCAAGTCCGTCGCCGACCTGAAGGGCCGCAAGGTCGCCGTCGCCAAGGGATCGTCGGCGCACAATCTCCTCGTCGCGGCGACGGAGGCGGCGGGATTGAAATGGACCGACTTCGAGGTCGCCTATTTGGCGCCCGCCGACGCGGCCGCCGCCTTCGCCAGGGGCGCGATCGACGCGTGGTCGATCTGGGATCCCTATTACGCGCTCGCCGAGCTCTCGGCCAAGGGCGCCCGGCCGCTGCCGATCGACCGCTCGGTGGCGCAGCAGAACTCCTATTTCCTCGCCAATCGCGCCTTCGCCGACACCTATCCCACGCTCGTCGCGGCGGTGAACGAGGAGATCGGCGCGACGACCTCCTGGGCCGCCGCCCATCGCGGCGAGGTGGCGGCGCTCTATGCGGAGGCGAGCGGCGTGTCCCTCGTCGCGCAGTCGCGGGCGGTGGCGCGGGCCGAATTCACCTTCGGTCCGCTCTCCGACCCGGTGATCGCCCAGCAGCAGGCGATCGCCGACCGCTTCCACCGGCTCGGCCTCATCCCCAGACCGATCGTCGTGCGCGACATCGTCTGGAAGCCGAAATCGGCCTGAACCGCAGCGGAGATCACGCCATGACGTCCGCGACAGGTCTCGCGACCCTCGTTCCCTCGATCGCCGCCGAGCCGCCGCGGACGGCGAGGTTCCTACGCACGGCCGGCCGCGGGCTCCTCGCCTCGCGGCTGACGCCCTGGCTCGTGCCGTTCGCCCTCCTCGCCCTGTGGGCGGCGGCGAGCGGCACGGGACGGCTCTCGCCGCAGTTCCTGCCGCCGCCCTGGGCCATCGCCGAGGCGGCGTGGTCGAAGATCCTCGACGGAGAGCTCGCGGCGAACATCGCCGTCTCGTTCCGCCGCGCGATCTCCGGCTTCCTGGTCGGCGGCGGCATCGCCTTTCTGCTCGGGCTCGCCAACGGGCTCTCGAAACTCTCCGAGCGGCTCACCGACACCACCGTCCAGATGATCCGCAACATCCCGAACCTGTCGCTGATCCCGCTGGTGATCCTGTGGCTCGGCATCGGCGAGGAGGCGAAGCTCTTCCTCACCGCGCTCGGCGTGTTCTTCCCCGTCTACGTCAACACGTTCCACGGCGTGCGCACGGTCGACGCGGGGCTCGTCGAGATGGGGCGCTCCTACGGCATGACCCGGTTCGAGCTCTTCCGCAGGGTGATCCTGCCGGGCGCCCTGCCCTCGATCTTCGTCGGCGTGCGCTTCGCGCTCGGCGTGATGTGGTTGACGCTGATCGTGGCGGAGACGATCGCCGCCTCCTCGGGCATCGGCCACATGGCGACGGAGGCACGCGAGTTCCTCCAGGTCGACGTCGTCGTCCTCGCCATCCTGATCTACGCCGCGCTCGGCAAGGTCGCCGACACCACCGTTCGCCTGCTCGAACGCGCCACGCTCGCCTGGCATCCCGCCTTCGCCGATCCGAGGACCTCCAAATGACCGTGATACCGGCCGATCGCGACTTCGACGCGCTCTTCGCCGATCCTTCGACGCGGGCCCGCGCCGCGCGCGGCGTCTCCATCCGGCTCTCGGGCCTGACCCGGCGCTTCGGCGAGCTCGAGGTGCTGCGGGGGATCGATCTCGACATCGCCGCCGGCCGGTTCGTGGCGATCGTCGGGCGGTCGGGCTGCGGCAAGTCCACCTTGCTGCGCCTCCTCTCCGGGCTCGACCGGCCGAGCGGCGGCGAACTCGCCTTCGGGGCCGGCGAGGACGAGGACGTGGTGCCGCGCCTGATGTTCCAGGAGCCGCGTCTGCTGCCCTGGGCCCGCGTCGTCGACAACGTCGCGGTCGGTCTCGGCCGCGACCGCGACGCGCCCGACGGGCGGCTCCGCGTCGCCTCGGCGCTCGCCGCCGTCGGGCTCGCGGAAAAGGCCGAGGCCTGGCCGGCGGTGCTGTCGGGCGGCCAGAAGCAGCGCGTCGCGCTCGCCCGGGCGCTGGTGTCGCGGCCCCGTTTCCTCGCCCTCGACGAACCGCTCGGCGCGCTCGACGCCCTCACCCGCATCGGCATGCAGTCGCTGCTCGAACGGGTCTGGCTGGCGCAGGGCTTCACCGCCGTGCTCGTCACGCACGACGTCGGCGAGGCGATCGCGCTCGCCGATCGCGTGGTGATGATCGAGGAGGGCCGCGTCACGCTCGACGTCGCCGTCGACCTGCCGCGCCCGCGCCGTCGCGGCTCGGCCGAGGCCGCCCGCCTCGAGGCCGAGATCCTGAAACACCTCGTCCACGAGGAACCGCCGGACGTCGGCTGGGTCATCTGAGCCCGCCCGCCGCGCCGATTTCCCCCAGCTCCCATCCCCATCCGACCCGATCGTCCCGGGCGGCCACACGGCCGCGCCGGTCGGGTCGTCCCGCCCGAACGAACGAGGACATCCCATGAGTTTCTATCGCGACTTCAACGACAAGATCGCCATCGAAGGCTGGAACACCGCCGAGCGCGCGCCCTATGAGACGATCCGCGTCGAGCGCCTGTCGCCGGCCGCCGGCGCGGAGATCCACGGCGTCGACCTGCGCGCCCTCACCGATCGCCAATTCGAGGAGATCGGCCGCGCCATCGACGAGAACCTCGCCGTGCTGATCCGCGATCAGACCCTGACGCGCGAGGATCAGAAGGCCTTCGCCCGCCGCTTCGGCGGCACGCTCCATCGCCACGAACTCGGCGCCTCGCGGGCCTGGGACCCGAAGGCCTACGACCCGGAGATCCTGGGCTGGCGCACCGGCCGCGACAGCCGCTTCACCGCCGGAGACGGCTGGCACCCCGACGTCTCCTGCGATCCGAGCCCGATCGCCTGGTCGGCGCTGCACGTCACCAAACTGCCGCCCTTCGGCGGCGACACCGCCTTCGCCAACACCTATCTCGCCTATGAATCGCTCTCCGACCCGATCAAGCGCGCGCTCGAGGGGCTGACCGCCATCCACGACGGCTCGCAGGCCTGGACCGCCGGCTACGGCTCGCGCCCCGATCCGGGCCGGACCTATCCCCAGAGCGAGCACCCGGTGGTGGCGACGCATCCGCGCACCGGCCGCAAGCATCTCTACGTCAACGCCGCCTTCACCACCCACATCGTGCAGCTGACGCGCGAGGAGAGCGACGCCCTGCTCGGGCTGCTGTTCCGCCACATCGAGCGCAACCTCGCCTTCCAGACGCGGATCCGCTGGCATCCGAATTCCCTGCTGGTGTGGGACAACTGGGCGAGCCAGCATCACGCGATCTGGGACTACTACCCGTTCGAGCGATGGGGCGAGCGCGTCTCGGTGGTGACCGGCGCGCGACCGGCGGCGTGACGCCCATTCCCCAAGACGCGTTCACGAAGGGGCCCGCGCATGCCGCGCGTGGCCCCTTCGGCCGTTCGGCCTCGGCGGATCGCGACCCCGGCGCCGGACGATCCGGGCGAACCCAGCCCGTTTCGCGCGGTCCGGATGCGGCGGCCGGGAGCCTCCCGGCCGCCGTCGATCAGAAGCGCTTGCGGAGCTTCATCGACACCGACTGCGTCTCGCTCGAGGCGCCGAAGGTGTTCTGATACTCCATGCCGACCAGATAGCCGTACCAATCGAGGTCGAGGCCGGCGCCGAGCATGACGCGGGTCTGGTCGGCGCCCTGGATCGGCACCGAATAGACCCGGCCGCCGGCGAGATCGGCCCAGGAGACCGAGGCGGAGCCGGACGACTGCAGGTCGTGCTGGAACTCGGCGCGGAAGTGCGGCGCGATCGAGCCGAAGTCGGTCTTGAACGCCATCT
>OFIS01000242.1_pt1 | contig 48486 bp, 42 predicted proteins | sample 1775071 | NCBI WGS metagenome assembly OFIS01 (sample SAMN08195774, study PRJEB24354) | sludge metagenome | isolation source: sludge from phenol fed wastewater aerobic bioreactor C | place: India: Nagpur | collected 2016-09-17
AATTTTTCAAGCAGCACAAGTGTTCCGTTGGATATCGCAGTAGTCCACACATCCGGGTGATCGGCAAAAAAGCGGATAGCTTGCTGCACTGACAATAAAGCCTCCAGATCGCGTGGCGGAGAAAGTATATGTCTTCGCAGGGTTTCCCGTCCCTCCAGTGTGCTGCAAAAATCAAGGAGTTGAAAAATGCCGCCCTCTCCGGAAGTGAAACAAGAAAGATCCTTTAATGTGGTTTTATCGCTTTGCATATTTACCGGTCAAACTTTAGCCGCATTCCACGTACCTGCTCCTTCAGTTGTCCATCTTCATAAACTATATCGCCATTCACCAGTGTGTAGCGTATGGACGCTGGAAAACTATGCCCCTCGAAGGGCGACCAGCCGCAGCGATAATGAATATTGTCTTTGGCCACGGTGGTGGTCCGCTCAGGATCGACCAATACCAGATCTGCAAAATATCCTTCGCGGATAAAGCCACGATCCAGAATATTGAAACACAGCGCCGGTGCATGGCTCATTTTTTCCACCAGTTTTTCCAGGCTTATCTTTCCTTGCTTTACATACTCCAGCATCAACAGCAGGGAGTGTTGTACCAGGGGCACGCCTGCCGGGGCTTGCGCATAAGGCTGTTGTTTTTCATCCCAGGTATGCGGGGCATGGTCCGTTGCAATGATGTCGAGCCGGTCGTCGAGCAGGGCTTCCCAAAGCGCATCCCTGTTTTCGGCAGCCTTGATCGCAGGATTACATTTGATCAGGTTTCCGAGGCCCTCGTAATCGCTGGCAGTAAAATGGAGATGATGCACGCACACTTCTGAAGTTATCCTTTTGTCCGCGAGTGGCAGCATATTGGTAAACAACTGGAGTTCGCGTGCTGTGGAAATATGAAGAACATGCAGCCGGGTATTGTGCTGTTTGGCGAGTTGTATGGCCGAAAAAGAGCTGGAGAAACAGGCTTCTGTATCTCTGATCAAGGGGTGAAAGGAGGCATTGTCCGCCCCGGGATACCGTAGCTTATTGGCCGCAATGATCTTCTCGTCTTCGCAATGTGTGGCAATGAGCAATTCCGCTTCAGAAAATATCTTGTTGAGGGTAACGTAATTATCTACAAGCATGTTTCCCGTACTCGAACCCATAAATATTTTGATGCCGCACACATCCCTTTTGCGGTCATTTGTTCGGAGCACTTCTTCTGCATTATCGTTCGACACACCCATAAAGAAGGAGTAATTGGCTGCTGAGCTGCGGGCGGCTATCTGATATTTTTCTTCGAGTAGTTCCTGAGTCAATGCAGGTGGATTAGTATTGGGCATCTCCATAAAACTGGTTGTGCCGCCTGCCACAGCAGCCCTCGACTCCGTAGCAATACAAGCTTTGTGGGTAAGCCCGGGCTCACGAAAATGCACTTGATCATCGATCACACCCGGTAGCAGAAACAGGCCCTCAGCTTCGATTACACGGTCTGCAGCACCCACCGACAGACTGTCGGAAATCTGATCAATACGACCTTCTCTGATACATACATCCTGCACTTTTTTCTGCCCTTCGTTGACTACCGTTGCATTTTTTATTATCATTGATGCCATAACAATTGTGCCTTATTTTTTAAGAGATAATTTTGCCGCAATATAAGTTATACCATTTTACACATTTAGCTATGCTGAGAAAGGCTATTTTCACTTTTTCTGTTTCTGTTGCGTCCTTTGTTTCGGTCCATGCGCAAACCACTTATTTACAACTCAATACTGAGGATCAGTACCTGATCGATAAGCTTGAAACTCAATCCGGACACCTCACGAATGAGGTCTTTACTTCCATCAAACCGATCCAGAGAAAGGGTGCGGTGCAGTTTCTGCTGGAGAAAAGACAAAATGCAAGAGAGCTGAAACTTTCGTCCATTGAGCGATACAACATCGATCATGCTATTTCCGTAAGCGGAGAATGGACACCGGATGAAGACGGAGCCATCGACTCCAAACTTCCCTGGTTCAAAACGTTTTATAAAAAGCAGCCCGACTTCATCCACGTAAAGACGAAAGATTTTTTCCTTTCGGTCAACCCGGTGATCTCTGCACAACTGATGAGTGAAAAAAATTCGAACAATACCGGCGGCAGCAAATATTGGAGCACCCGCGGCGCAGAACTGCGTGGATGGATTGCCAAAAAGATCGGCTTTTATACCTACCTCACAGACAATCAGGAAAAGGTTCCCGAATTTGTAGATAACTGGATCACTCGTCACAGGGCTGTTCCGGGAGCCGACTTCTACAAGAAAACCGGCAGTACCTACGATTATTTTTTGGCTCGCGGTTATATTGACTTCGCAGTGATCAAAGACAAAGTCAATGTAACCTTTGGCTACGACCGTCACTTTCTCGGCGATGGTGTCCGCAGCTTGTTCCTCAGTGATTTCTCAGCGCCGTCAACTTTTTTGCGCATCAATACCAAAATCTGGAAGCTTAATTACCAGAACCTGTTTATGGAACTGACACCGCAGTATTACGACAATCCTAACGACGACAGATTGCCCCGCAAATATGCAACGGTGCATACCCTGAGTGTGAATGCCACAAGATGGCTCAATATCGGCCTGTTTGAAAGCGTAATGTTCAGCCGCAGAGACCGTTTTGAGTTCGACTATATGATACCGGTGATTTTTTATCGCGCGCTTGAGCGTAAAGAAGGTAGCCCCGACAACGTAAACATTGGTTTTAATTTCAAAGCCATTGTTGCCCGGCGTTTTCAGTTTTATGGACAGTTTATGCTCGATGAATTTCAGTCGAGCAAACTCTTTAGCAATAGCGGATGGTGGGCCAATAAATACGGCATGCAGATAGGCGGAAAATACTTCAATGCCTTTGGTATCAAAAACCTCGATCTGCAGGGCGAGATCAATGCCGTGCGCCCCTACACGTATTCGCACCGCGACAGCACTTCCAACTACACCAATTACAATCAACCGCTTGCCCACCCGCTCGGTGCCGACTTCAGAGAAGTGATCGGTGTCTTAAACTATCAGCCCATGAAAAATCTCTACGTAACCGTGCGGGGTATGTACTATCAGCAGGGTGTAGATACAGGAAACTCCAACTACGGCAGCGATATCTTCCGAGATTATAACGACAATCGCACACAGGATTTTAATGTGAAGATGATCAATGGTGTAAAAGTTACCTGCGCTTCTCTGAACGTAAACTTGAGCTACGAGCTTAGAGAAAATTTGTTCCTCGACCTCGGGGGTACCCATCGTGAGTACCAGTATGATAGTAATTTGTTTCCGAAATACACGACCAATTATTTTTACGGGGGCCTGCGGCTAAATATTGCGCGCCGGAACTATGATTTTTACTAACAGGGATAGAAGTTTTTTAGGCTTGGCAGACATCTAAACGAGTTCCGTAGGTACAAAAGCCAATGGCGGCAATTGCGTTTGTCTTAAAGAAAAAATAGGTTCTATTAAGATATCGCTCCTACGGAGCTCATTTAATCCTGCGAATCCATTCTATTAAGATGTCGCTCCTACGGAGCTCAATTAATCCTGCAAATCCTTTCTATTAAGATATCGCTCCTACGGAGCTCAATTAATCCTGCAAATCTATTCTATTAAGATATCGCTCCTACGGAGCTCAAAGGAACCTGGTATCTCTCTTCAATCAGTATGTCGCTCCTACGGAGCTCAGCGACCAGAAGCAACTCTCCGGGCCGGCCCGTCAAAAAATCTTTTTTTGGATTTACTAAACAGTGTTCATTATATTTGCATCGTAAATTAAGACGATGGGGATTAGTGAAAGAAAAGCTCGCGAAAAGCAGGAAATGCGCACCAGGATTATTGAGGCGGCTACTGCTATGTTTATGAGCGAGGGTTACGAAAAGACTTCAATAAGGAACATTGCTGAAAAGATAGAATACAGTCCTGCAACCTTGTATCTGTATTACAAAGACAAAGATGAGCTGCTTTATGAGGTCCAGAAACAGGCGTTTAGCCAGCTTGAAGACGCGTTTGCAAAAGAAGCTACGAGCACCGATCCGCTGACCCGCCTCTCCCAGATATGTCATTGCTATGTGAAGTTTGGTAAGGCCCATCCCGAGATGTATGAACTGATGTTTATGATGCGCGCACCCATGAACAGCATTAAGGAAAACGAGTCGTGGGACAATAACACCGACAGCTTCGTGGTGCTTCACAACTGCCTCACAGAATGTATTGAAAAAGGCCTGATTCGCTTTGACGATGTAATGTTGGCCGCATTTTCAGTTTGGTCTATGGGCCACGGTCTGGTCTCGCTCGACGTGAGCTGCCGATTCCAGGGGATGGGAATTGATAACACCCATGTTGAACAAATGATCGTCACCGCCATCGATCATTACCTGCAACTCATTAAAACATAGCTTTTGAGCCCTCAACCAAAGGGCAGAAAAATTTTTTTGCCATACAACTAAACATCGTTCATAATGTCAACACTATTAAAGAAAAGAGCGTTATTAAGCTTAGCCTTTACAGTATCAATGATGAACCCTTTGGGCGCGCAAACCGTCCTCGACGGATATGTACAAGAGGCTTTACAAAGCAATCAGGGTTTGAAACAGCAAAAAATATATCTCGACAAAGCGCTGAATGCCCTGAATGAAGCCCGTTCCTTGTTTTTACCCAACGTAAGCTTACTTGGCAACTATACAAAAGCTGCAGGAGGGCGTACCATTGATATTCCGATCGGAGATCTGCTCAACCCTGTTTATAGCAGCCTGAACGAGATCACGCAGTCTCATTCTTTTCCGCAAGTGCAGAATGCCTCTGTTCAGCTCAACCCGGATAATTTTTACGATGCCCGACTACGCACAGCTCTTCCTCTGGTAAATGCCGAAATCTGGTACAATAAGAAGATAAAGAAAGAACAGATTACCCAGCAACAAGCTGCGGTAAACGTGTACAAAAGGGAATTGGTAAAAAACCTCAAAACCGCCTACTATCAATACTACCAGGCCGAACAGTCGGTCGCTATCTACAAAAGTTCTATGGCCCTGGTAAACGAAAGCATAAGAGTGAATGAAAGCCTGTTCCGCAACGGCGTGCGCAACAACACCGCGCTTACCCGATCTCAGGCAGAAAAGGAAAAAATAGAGGCTGCCATCACACAATGCATCAATAATGCGCGCAATGCCAGGTCTTATTTCAACTTTCTGCTCAACCGCGATCTGGCAGCAGCCATTGTTATTGATTCCGCACTGTTTGCTACCGACCCGGCAGTAAGTACGGATGTAAAGATGCGCGAAGAATTGACGCAATTACAGAAAGGCATTGCTGCCTACGACCTCGCTGAGCAAATGCAGCGTTCGTACCTGATACCGATGCTGAGCACATTTTTAGATCTTGGCTCGCAGGGCTTCAACTTTGAACTCAACAACAAGACCCGTTACTATCTCTGGGGTGTAAACCTTCAGTGGGACCTGTTTGCCGGTGGCCAGCACCGCTATAAAAGCCAACAGGCAAAAAATGACAAACAGGCGCTGGAAGCACAATACAACGAAACTGAAAAAGCTCTGGCGATGCAAAGCCAGCAAGCGTCCAACAATTTCAACACCGCCATAGCCAACTATAGGAGTGCACAAAAGCAGGTTCAACTGGCGAACAAGTATTACAGCGATCAATTGAAAGTATATAAAGAAGGTCAGCTCCTGTATATCGAACTCGTGGACGCCATTAACCAATACACTACGGCACAACTGCAGTTGTCGCTCAGCCAGGCCATCATGCTGGGAGCCGCAGCCGACATCGAGCGTACTCAGGCATCATACACATTGAATTAAATAACCAAAATGCAATAACCAAAACGATGAGACACATACACAACTTTCTGCTGCTCGGCACTGTACTTTTTATAGCCTCCTGCGGATCGGCAAAGCAAGAAGAAAAAGCCGAAAACGATGATCTGATACCCGTGCGGGTGATAGCACTGCAGGCAACGGATATTGGCGGCCAGGCAAACATTTCGGGGCAGTTTACTACAGATGATGAGGCCATGCTTTCTTTTAAAACGGGCGGCATCATCAGTAGGATCTATGTCAGGGAGGGCGATGCCATTCAGGCTGGTCAACTGCTGGCTACACTCAACATGACGGAGATCAATGCACAAGTAACCATAGCCCGCACAGCTTATGACAAGGCCAGCCGGGATTACGCACGGGTATTGAATTTGTACAAAGACAGCGTTGCTACACTCGAACAAAAGGAGAATGCAGAAACAGCATTGGAAATCGCCAAACAACAGTATGCTGCTGCGGAGTTCAACCGAAATTATTCTCAGATCCGGTCAACGCGTAGCGGCTATGTATTGCGCAAGTTGGCCAGCGAGGGGCAGCTTGCAGAAGCGGGCACTCCAGTCTTCCAGGTAAATGGAGCGCAATCGGGCACATGGAAATTGAAAGCTGGTGTAAGCGATAGAGAATGGGCGATGATCCGGGTAGGAGATAAGGCAACAATCTCGGTGGCAGCCCTGAGCAATAAGCAATACAATGGGGTGGTTTGCCGCCGGTCGGAAGGTGCAGATCCACAGACGGGCTCCTTTACAGTGGACATAAAATTTCTTGGGGAGCAACCTGCTGTGGCTGCCGGCATGTTTGGAAAGGCTACCGTGCAAACTACTGCAAGCATGCAGCGTGCCGATCAATGGGCCATACCCTATGATGCACTTCTGGATGGCGACGGCAACACGGGCTATGTATTTGTGACCAACGACAAAAAGAATGCACGAAAAATTGAAGTCGCTATAGCTTCTATTGAAAAAGATAAACTGATCGTGGCCGACGGGCTTCAGAATGCCAGGTGGCTTATTGTTAGTGGCAGCGCCTACCTTACCGATAGCAGTAAAATAAAGATCACCAACTAACGCTCAAAATCTGCCAACGATGAAAATTTCAGATTACGCAGTCAGGAACTATCAGTTTACGCTGATCATCTTTGTTATGATCATAGCCCTCGGCATCACCACCATCCTGAATATGCCCCGCAGCGAGGATCCCGAAATGCACGCGCCCGTATTTCCGGTAATCGTGGTATATCCGGGCACTAGCCCCAAAGACATGGAAGAGCTGGTGATCAAACCTTTGGAGAAAGAAGTCTATAGCCTGGAAAACATAAAACGTGTACGCAGCTTTATCGGAGACGGACTGGCCGTGATGCGCGTGGAATATAAGTACAACAGCAACGTAGAAAGCAAGTATCAGGAGTTGACGCGGGTGATCAACAACAAGCGCAGCCAACTGCCGCAGGAGATTTACAGTATTGACGTACAGAAGTTTCAGCCCTCGGATGTCAATATCATTCAGATCGGTCTGGTATCTGAAAACGCACCCCGGGAAAAACTGAAATACTACGCCGAAAAACTTCAGGATGAACTCGAAAAACTCAACGCACTTAAAAAAGTCGAAATTCATGGTCTGCCCGAACAGCAAGTGCGCATAGAACTCGATATGGAGCAACTGGCCAGCCGGCATATACCGCTGAATGCCGTGATCAGCAACCTGCAGAGCGAAATGGCCAATATACCCGGCGGCAATATTGAAGCCGGCAATAAAACCTTCAATATAAAGACGAGTGGCAACTTTCAGGACCTTGACGAGATCCGAAATACTATAGTCATGTCTGCCAACGGCAACAACATTTTGCTTAAAGACGTAGCCAAGGTTTACTATGGCTTTGAAAACGAAAATTACACCACACGACTTAATGGCCACCGATGCATATTTGTAGTTGCCGCGCAGAAAGAAGGTGAAAACATAAGCAAAACCAGAGCGGTGTACCAACCCGTTATTGAAGAGTTCAAAAAAGCACTTCCCCCAAATATTGATCTGGTACAAAATTTCGACCAGGCCCAAAATGTCAACAAACGACTAAGCGGTCTTGGTGAAGATTTTATCATTGCAATACTGCTGGTGGCCTTCACCCTGCTGCCTCTTGGCTTTCGCCCGGCCATCATTGTGATGATGTCTATTCCGCTCTCGCTTTCCATCGGTATCGTATTGCTCAATCTGTTCGGCTATAACCTCAACCAGCTTAGCATCGTAGGTCTTGTTGTTGCGCTGGGACTGCTGGTGGACGATAGCATTGTGGTGGTAGAAAATATTGAACGCTGGATGCTGGAAGGTCACTCCCGGCTCGAAGCCACGCTGAAGGCTACCAGCCAGATTGGAAAAGCGGTTTTAGGTTGTACGCTCATGCTCATCATTGCCTTCATGCCTTTGGTCTTTCTGCCAGAAGGTTCGGGAGATTTCATCAGAGGTTTGCCTTTGGCAGTTATTTTTTCCGTCCTGGCGTCCATGTTCGTATCCTTAACGATCATTCCGTTTCTATCCAGCAAGTTGCTTAAAAACCATCAGGGGCATCCTGAGGGCAACATCTTTATGCGCGCGCTGAAGAAAATGATCCGGGGTAGTTATGCCCGGCTGCTGGACAAAGCCCTGGAGCGGCCCGTACTGACTATCGTCACAGCACTATTCATCTTTGCAGGGTCTTTGTTCCTGTTTAAATCTATTGGCTTCAGCCTGTTCCCTTCTTCCGAAAAGCCCCAGTTCTTTGTCAACATCACCAGCCCACCTCAGTCCAGCGTAGCCTATACTAACCAGATAGCCCGGGAGATAGAGAAAGAATTGAAGCATGAACCGCTGATCAGGTACTATGCTACGAATGTGGGTAAGGGAAATCCCAGAATTTATTATAACGAAGTGCAGGAAAACGAAAGATCCGACTTCAGCCAGATCTTTATACAACTTAAAGAAGAAACTACGCCGGAGGAAAAACTTGAGCTCATCGAAAAGCTTCGAAGCAAATGGACACCCTACCCCGGGGCCAAAATCGAAGTGAAAAATTTTGAACAAGGACCGCCGGTGGTTGCCCCTGTAGAAGTAAAACTTTTTGGCGACAACCTCGACACCCTTCGGCATATTGCTGCAACGGTAGAAAAAATGCTTTTGGAAACTGCGGGTACCATCTATGTCAACAATCCGGTAAGTACGCTCAAAACAGACATCAAGGTGGACATCAACAAAGAGAAAGCACAAATGCTGGGTGTGCCCACGATCAATATAGACCGGACGGTGCGCCTTGCCGTTGCCGGCTTTAATCTGGGTAAGTTCACGGATAAAAATGAGCAGGATTATAACCTGCTTCTCACCCGAAGCAAATCGGCAAGGCCTACGCTGGATGTATTCTCTAACCTGTTTGTTAATAACGCACAGGGCGCTGCCATTCCGCTAAGTCAGTTGGCAACGCTTCACTTCGAAACTTCACCGCTGAACATCAACCATATGGAGAAAAAGCGTGTGGTTTCTGTTAAAGCCAATGTGAAAAAAGGATTTCTGGTGGACCGCGTCATTGCAGACGTCATCAGCAAAATGGAGCAGATGAAACTACCGGCAGGCTACAGTTACGAGATGGGTGGAGAAGTGGAGTCGCGACAGGATTCTTTTGGAGGTTTTACCACGATCATTATCGTCACCATGTTCATGTTTATTGCCATGCTGGTATTGTTGTTCCGCACCTTTAAGAGCACGCTCATTGTATTGTCGGTGATACCGCTGGGCATCGTTGGTGCAGCAACTGCCCTTTGGCTCACCGGCAACTCACTTTCCTTTGTTGCCATCATCGGACTGATAGCCCTGGCCGGCATTGAGGTCAAGAACACCATACTGCTTGTTGATTTTACCAATCAGTTGCGAGAGCAGGGTAAAGGCATCAGCGAAGCCATCCGGGAAGCAGGTGAAATTCGTTTTCTTCCCATCGTGCTTACTTCGCTCACCGCTATTGGTGGACTTATTCCCATCGCCATATCGAGCAACCCGCTCATTGCGCCCCTGGCCATCGTACTGATCGGAGGGCTCATAAGTTCGACCCTGCTTTCACGAATTGTGACACCGGTGGTTTACAAACTGTTGCCGCCGGTAGTAACTTCGAAGGCAGACGAACATCCATAACTCATGCCCCCCCGCGAACGATTGCATCTGTTGCTTCGATTTGCTGAAAAAAGGTCGTGGGAAAAAGTCCGAAACAAAAAAAGAGGAAGGCAACGGGCGTTGTCTTCCTCTTATGATGAGTGGAGCCGGCGGGAATACAACTTGTTTTCCTTAGAATTACAGAATTGTTTGTTATTTGCCTTGAAAGCCGCTTTCAGCTTGCTGCATCAAGGTTGTGATAACTAAACGGTAAATAAATAGAAATAAAAATTTGCTACCTATTTTGCAACCGTTTAGATTTATCAGGTAGCAAATTCCTCATGGCAATACGCAAAGGTACAAGCCGCTTCTGGCTGCGAATGGATAAGCGTCTCAAGGACGGGCGCGTCCCTCTTTTTTTGATCTACTCCGTGAAAGGGCAGCGTAAAAACTACGATACCCGGATCCGGATATTTGAAGAACAGTGGGATGATGATAATCGGGAAATACGTTCGCTAAATATCAAGCTTGCTAAGACCAAGTATGGGCTCAAGCTACAGGATTTGCCCAGCAAAGAGGAGATTGAAGAGGATAATGGCAAAATACTCCGCTTGCGATCTTCACTCGGAAGCATAGAGTCACGGTTTATTCTGGATGGTGTAGCATTCAGCTCGGAAATGGTCATTGCCCAACTTTCTGAGCTGATGAAGCCAGAGGTAAGGAAGGAAAAGCAGACAAACGACCTTGGTAACTTTATGGACCGCTACATAGCTGAGAACGAGAGTAACCGGGTTCGAGGAAGCCTACACATCTACAAGAACGTTCGTAAGCGAATCAGGGAATTTGAAAAGCATTATCGTTGCAGCATAACCTTTGATACCGTCAATTACGACTTTTTCACCCGCTTTCAGTCTTATTTGATCAACAACTGCCACCTCAACAATACCACTACCGCTAAGCTGCTGAGCACCGTAAAGACCTTTCTGAATTATGCAAAGCGGTATGGTCACCAGGTGCCAGACAATTATAAGGACTTCAAAATAAAGCGCGAATCGCTAGAGGTTATCGCACTTACACAGGATGAATTTAATAGGCTTTACTCATTCGACTTTAGCAATTATAAGCGGCTTGATCAGGTTCGGGATGTCTTTATATTCTCCTGTGCTTCAGGGCTACGATTTAGCGATCTTGCTCTGCTTAACAGAGCGCAAATAAAGGAGGATAGCATTGTCCAAAATGTTAAGAAAACAAAGCAGATTTTATCAATTCCGCTGAACAGATATAGCAGAGCAATTCTTGAAAAATATAGCCAGGAGCCAACACCACTGCCGGTGATCAGTAATCAGAAGAGCAACTTGTATTTGCATGAGGCTTGCAAACTGGCGGGGATCGATGAACCCATAGAGATTGTCCGTTTCAAGGGCATACGGCGAGAGGTAAATGTATATCCCAAGCATGAGCTAATAACCATGCACGTTGGTAGGAAAACATTTTGCACCTTGTCGCTGGAGAAAGGGATGAATGCAGAGGAAACAATGAGTATTAGCGGGCACAAAGACTATAAAAGCTTCAAGCGGTACATCAATGTCACCGAGGAGCGAAAGAAGCTCGTAATGAAAAAAGCTTGGGACTAGCTTGCCATAAGCCTGTTTAAACTTTTCGTTTCGTCAATTTTATCAAAGCTAAAAACTAAAAAGAGACTCTATCCGGACGAAAGTGATAGATGCACCCGTAACTGCCAAAATAATACAAACGAGTACCGCCGCGATGATCGCAAAACAAATGACTCTGGCAAGTAAGAAGCATATTTGTGTGAAAATGGAGCATGGCAAGTCGATACCGCATGCCCGACAACGTTCTTCCATAAGAAGTTGCTTTTAAAATTAATTAAAAATTGTATTCTTCCTTTTAGTTGAGCAAGGAAGCGCTCAAATGGATCAGCTTTAAGGTGTGAAACCAAGGAACCTACTTCTGCTCGGATTTAAGGTCTTAGCAGTATGACCTACTTACTGATTTTGAAAGTCTCAGCTTGACTTACTTCCGATTTTAAACAGGTCGTTCGGGATGACCTGCGGGAGAAAAACAAATGTAGTATGTATTTTTGATATAAACAAATTATAGAACCTCTAGTTCAAAAGTTTTCTAATCAAAAAAATTAGACCCAATTGACTCTCCCGTTGTGCCACAATACCGTTCAAGTTGCTTTTCAGTCACTTGGAACTCCAAAAGTGCCTCCTCTAAGGATAAAATACCCTTTTCAATAAACCACTGAGCGGCCCACGCGGAAAGGCGAACATCTGCCTCCAAGTCGAATTCCTGCAATGCTTTGCGGAAATAGTCTTCATTATTCATGTTACCGGGAAAGCAATTGCAGTGCCGTTTTGGAACTATTGAGAGAACATGAAACAGCCTCTTATTAGCGAGCCTACCCTGGATAGCTATCCTTATATCGGTTGTAATGTTCCAAAGTGAGGCTGAACCATGGCAGGGCGTGTTCGACGGTTTTGTAGAGACCTCTATCTAGGCATGACTGCGCCGCCCATACACGATGTTTGAAATCGGTCTCCTGATCCACCTCAAACTCAGTATGCATAGCTGCAGTGAGCTCATCATAGTTCGGATATTCGACCGCGTCCACCGGAGAGGATGTTATTTCCTTCTTCATAATTACAATTCAAGTGGAATGTGAAACTGAGACACATTAGAGTCAGTCCGAATATCCTCTATATCACGGGTCCCAATGAGTCGCTCAAGTTGCGTTTTGCGGTCGCCTAAGACATTCGGCATGTCTTGGAGAACAAACGTTTTACGCCCATGGGCTAACCCAGAAAAAAGTTCTTTGTCGACTTCCTTATTGAAAGTAGGAAACGAATAACCGATTATTACAATGGTATCGGCTTCCTCAAGTTTTTGTTTGGCCTGTGCAATTATTGACTTATGAGAGCGTTTGGTCATTTCCCATGCAAAGGAGATTGTGGACTGCTTAGACACCTTATTCATTAAATAAGAATTGAGGATCTTAATCAAACCGGTTGGGTTTGCGTCTTTACTTTGTTCCATCTCAGCGTTGCAGCCAAGCCCAAGACGCATTTTTCGTCCATCCAAAAACCCCGCGGTACCATTTACCTTGACGACCGGAAGGGGCTTTCTTGACGATCTGCGTTGTACTCCTTTGTGAAAAAAGGACAGGTCTTTGTAACAGTCTTCAAGCGCTCTGTAATTTGTATAAGGGAGGTAAGCTTTTTCTATTTCATAGTCGTAGTTCCACGATACGACTGATACATTCTTTGGAAATCGTACCCCTCGGTCCATTATAGAGGATAGCAGGCTATCATAACGCAGTTCACGTCTCTTTGGAAAGAAGTAATGCCGGAGATCAAAAAAAAGGCATATTTGCCATTTTACCGCATTGTAATGTTCATCCTGGCGTTTAAGCCAAAAACTCCTGGCGTAGGTATCAACGCTATGGTGTTTCCTACAGCCAGTCTGAAGTAACGTGAGGTCATGCGTTACTTCATTAAACCTACGTTGAGTCGATGGGTCAGCTATCTTGGAGCGGCTTGAAAGCTCTTTTATCACTTCCAAGATTCCGTCAGAAAATTCATTGACAACTGGCAGGGCACCGACACTTGCTCCGGCTCCCAGGAAATAGGCAACAGAGTATGGCTTTTGTTCTACAGGTGTAATTTTCATTTATCAATTGTTCGATTCCTTTTCAACCATGATATTCTGGTCACCCATTTCATGCTGTTCGCCTTCCATTGAGTCTGGCATCGTTCGCCAGAACGAAGTGCCCCAAAAGTTGAGTGTATTGACTCGGCAGAGGGCCCCGTATCCAGTATAGATACTATCCGCTTTTAGTCGTCATCTTTTATTGTATTTCTCAAACATTGCTTCAGCGCATGCAATATCCTCTTCCGTGACCTGTTTACTTTTATCGGGCGCACACTTTTTATACATTTCAAATCTTTTTTCAATTTCAGTAACCAGCTCAGATTTCGCAATCGATCGCATGCTGACTTTTCGCGTTTTCGTAGGTTTTAGAGGCATAAATTTCATTTACTGTCTTCCATTTTCTTTATCATGGCAGCCGTTATTGACCCATTTTCTTTCTCAAATCTCAGTATTCTCCTTGCAGCATCCTCTGTAATTATACTCGTTACAGTAGTTCTATCAAACCAGGCTACATATTTGAGCTTGTTAAGCTGTTCCTCGTCCATTTTCAAGGGGACCTGCTTTTTCATTTTTTCGATTTTAGTAAAGATAGAAAATACATCCTTAGGATATACTATATACCCAAAATCTATTAAGCCAATAAGAAAAAATTATTGGGTATATCGTATATCCTGTATATCTTTACGGAAATAAAAAAATCATGTCAGAGCAAACACTATTGGTAAGACCTTTCGAACGGGAAGGCAGAATGTACCTCATACTAGTTGAAGGAGAGCGAATCAATCCAAAAATATTGGAATGCCTCGACGCCATTTTTCAAAATAGATTTTCTCTTCAACGGTTTATTAAGGAAAGCCGTAAAAACGTAATTAAATATTGCCCGGTGAGCATGCCCCAAGAATTAAGAGGGCAATTAGCCGACCGCCTGACTGAATTGGATGCGCTGGGAAACTTCATTGAAACGTCATTCTCGCGCTACAACAGCTGTAGTTCGGAAGACCGTACAAAAATATCTTGGGAGTTCTATAATTTGATCAAGATAGACTTCCAATCTTGCCCACTTGAATTGATTGAAAATTTCGAGTACATCACGACAGTAAGTACTCACTTTAAGTACTCGGTCGAAAGCAGTAGCCCACAAAAGGATCTTTTTGATATCTACGATCATATCGGAGCATTTAAGCTTATTGAAGATTTTATCTTCATTGTTGGTGGCTTGTGTGACGAAGAGATCGCTATGAATATTGAAGAAAGTCATTCGGAGGATAATACCGAAGAACAAGATGTCCATAATAATAGCTCTGAACCTGCGCGCGACTTTGGCAACAATCGCTGGATGGCAAACTTACAGCCAGGTAAATATTGCGTTGTTTGCAAGGACGGAAATTCGATATTCATTTATCTAGAGTCATTCAATGTAGATACTGGTTACTTGTTTGGCACAAGGTCAGGTGGACAGCCTTTCAACCTTGACGTTAACGATATCAATGAAATATATTCAATAGCTCCCGTATCATCCGCAGTATCCTGATTTATTAGAATGGCACATGCTTTGCAAATATTTCTATTCAATCTCCCGCACACATGGATAGAAAATATTGCCCGCACGAAGGGCTTTGCCTCCTCCTTTCCCTGCGAAACAACCAACAGGCTGCAGCATCGTTCTACATTGCCACAGGCGCCACAGAGCACTCATTGGCAAATGCCAGGCGACTTGACCGAAAGACAAAGAAAATTGCCGTTCAACTGCTGGGTGAACCAGCTGAAACAATATTTAACGACCGGCTGGCAAAGGTTTGGGCATTGCATCACCCATTTACACGGCTGCAGCTCGAAAGCTTTGCAGGAAGAAACTAAAGGATATAACCCCCCGAACACCAAAGCTGATCCTGCGCGATTCAAGATAATGAAGAAAAAAGCCGCTGCGAATACCTGGAGCAATTACTCTCACAAATTGCTTTTATCGTTAGGTGCACCACACCGAGCAGCGGCTTAATCTCTTGAAAATATTACCCCGCCGCTTATTTGGGTTTTTCTCTGACAAAACACGAATAATAGGTCGGAACACACCGACGCGGCGGGGAATTTTATTGACTTTGTTAAACAGTAACTCTTACTAGCCCTACTTGCAAAATTACTTTCAAGGGAAGTATTTTAGTCTAAAGTAACACACGAAACTTTATGTATTTTTCTGATAAAGGGAATAAACCATTAACCCAAGAAGAAATTAACGAGTTAGCGAAAGAAAGTGAGTTTGTAAAACGTTCCAAAGAGCTAGGGATCGTGACCCACGATACTCAGAAAATAGTTTACAAATATACTTCAGCCCAAACCGCTAAACTTATCCTAGAACGGTCGAGTTTTCGATTCGCTTCACCAGTGACCTTTAATGACCCGTTCGAAATGCATGTTGATTTGCTTGACACGACCGGGCGCTATAAAGACTACAGAGAGCAATTTCATTTCTTTTGCGCCAGTTTGTATCCTAGCATGTCTAAAAAAGAAAGAGAAGCCGAGTTCAAGAGGTTTGGTCATAACGAATTAAAAACTGTGTTTCGAGATGCCGCTGATCAAATAAGGCAGAAAGTGCGTATGCTGTGCCTGTCGAGTTCGCATTTAGTGACCTTAATGTGGAGCCACTATGCTGACAAACATCGAGGTGTTTGCCTTGGAATAATTACCCCAACAATTGTCGATGAGTATAAATTCTTTAGCCTGAATGTCAACTACACGACTAAAACAACTCCCCCAAAGCTCTTCTCACGTGATGAATTTGAACGTGCGTATGCAACGCTGTATTGGGCTGCCACAAAGTCCAAGGTCTGGGATTATGAGAAAGAAGTACGATCAGTCATTCTTGACACGAGCTACCTGAATGATAGAAAATCTGAATACCTAGATGTAACCTACAACCATGCTTGCTTCAAGGAAATTTACTACGGCGTGGGGACTAGTCCAAGCGATATTGAAGAGTTAGAGTCAATTATTACTCGGCGTGGATATGATATTTCCAAACGAGGAAAAATGGAAATAAACCCGGGTACCTTCGATCTAATAGAGAAACGATATACCCCGCAATAGGCATTACATTAATTTCGCCTTTGCGGCTTCTACCATTGATAACAATTTATCTAAGTCGTCAACTGAAAGAAAGACCATCGACCGGCTGTCAAACCTTTCGAGTTTTAAATAAGCCTTCCAGCTATCCCCAGAAGAGAAGCACCCGGCCTCAAAACCTGATCGGCTTCGGAAAAACACTTCCGTATAGTTGGTTACTTGATTAGGTACAATTTTCTCTTTAATGATGCGGAGGGATTTTATTAAACCGTCAATCTCATCCTGGTCAAGCGCAGCGACTTTTGTATCCGAGCCAATGCTTGAATATGCCTCGTATTCAAAACGTAGTGCTTTTATACTACTTCCTGCGATAAGGTCTTTGATCAGCATTGTTTGAATCGTCACTTTCTTTACACTTCCGACGTCAGCATATTCTTTCTGCAGCAAGGTTCCCGATCAGTTTGTAAATTCAGCGGTTTTAGAAGCATCTTCTGATCTTTTACCATCTTGAGCTTTTGACGTAGGGCAAATCAGCGCCAAAGAAAATAACTGTAAAATACAAACGACTAAGTAGCGTGGCATGGAAGGTTGGTTTATAGCACAAATTAATATTTTTATTGCTTTTACTGCATACCCTTAAACAGCGTTTTATTGTGAAATCCCCAGATCCCTGAGCCCATTTTGACTCGATAATCGTTTCAGACTATTGTCGATGCTTTCGAGATAATGATTGTATCTGGTATTCCCGGCAATTTCTGACAAATGCAATAGCTGTTGACGAATAATAGCCTGCGTTTCAGCTTGGTTAATTCTTATGGCGTTCATCTGCCCGGATATGATCGAGGCGGTGTCTTCGGAAACCCCTTTTATGGCTCCTTGTAATGCGTCACCTTGCCCTGTCAATTCAGCTAATTTCTTTCCGGTAATTTCCTCAATTTGCTGCCATAATACAGCCGCATTCTCAATATTTTTCGAGAAGAGATCTTGAAGTTCCTGCATTTCATCAGGTGTCAAGATCATATCGCTTTCGGGACCTGCCAAGTAGGCAAAACGTTCATAAAACTGATTGAGAAGTTGGTCCTGAATTCTTGCCTTGAACGAGTTGACCAAAGCCTTTTGCATCATTGACTCGAAGTCGGAAGCAAAATCCTGAGCAGATCGCTTGCCGTGCATAAATCCGTCTACTATGGCGTCAGCAATTGAATCCCGTGTCGTTGCCGTAAAATATTCATTCTGTGCGTCCGTAAGCTGTTTCTCTTCCTCCATATATTTTTTCCACTCTTCAACTCTATACTCAAACGCATCAAGACTTGTCTTTGTGATTTCTTTACCATCAATTGTTCCTCCTTGTCGCTTGATTTCCGCTAACAGCGCCAAGGCATCATCAAGCGTTTTGAGTTGTGAAGTGTCAATTCCTCCCAGCTCAATCTTCGCGTTCTTAAGGACTTGTCCGGCAGTTAAGATTTCCGTTTTTATCCTGAAGTAATCATTATCCGTTGGCAACTTCGTCCCAAATACCGGATCAACAAAATAGTCTTGACTACTTTCAATAAACTTGAGCCCGTCTTTCTGAATGCTGCCCAATAACTTTTCCTGCTCCTCCCTTAATTTACGAATTGCTTCAGTTGATTTTGTCCACTTGTTTGAGCCATATAATTCATCGACTAAGCTTATTTGTCGCTCCAATAACAAGTTTATACCCTCCAACCCATCATAAACTTTCTGCGCAGCCTTTTCTTGATCTGTTAGTGCATTTTCAAAGTCTGAATCCTTTAATAGCGCATTTCTGGCTGTAACAATAATTGTGGAAACCGCGTCACCTATTGCGGCGCCTGCGGCAATTTTATCTTGGCTACTTGCCCCTTTTTTCAATCCCTTAAGCGCAGTGCTTATATTGCTTCCCAAACCCGTAAGCTGGGCAAAAGTCACTTTGAAGTATTTGGATATTTCTATTGTAGCGTTCGAGAATGAAGATGTAATAGCAGAAGCAAAATCAGTAACGTCATTCAATGTCGCTGCAAGTTTATCAGACCTTGCTTCTGCCAGCTTCTTCTCTAGCGCAATCTTTACTTCTGTAGCCTCTTTATACTTTGCCATTTCTTCCTCCAAAGTTGCTATGTACGCGTCAAGCTGTGACATATAGAACGTCTTAACGCTAGCGCTAGTTTTTGCGTACAACTCAACCTTTTCAGCCTCTGCGTCAACTGCGGCCTCCATTTCCTTATTCTTTTGATCTTGGATTGCTTCAAGTTGTTGGTCAAGCTCTTTTCCGGTAAATTTCTGCCTCGCCTGATAGCTAAGATTCTGTGCGTGCTCTTCTATTTGCTTTCGCTTGTTTAAAAATGCGTTTGTTTCGGTTATGAAATCAGCGAAAAGCTTCTTTAGCTCGGTCTTTGAGCCGACAATACGCTCAGTGATATCCTTTCGTTTCGCATTGGCGCCAGCGCTATTATCACCTTCAAGCTTCTGAAGTTCCTCCTCCAATTTTTGAACATATTCCGCAAGGCTGCTAGCGCTTTCCTTTGATTCATCCAGCCTTTGCCGGAATGTCTCGAGCGGTGTTGTATTGCCAACCGCATTGTTGTATTCCTTTTGCAGTATGGTTGCCCGATACATCTCACTTGTAGATAGCGTACCGGTTTCAGCAAATTCCTTTTTAAGCGGTACCAACTTGTTTTGTAGGAAGTCAGCATATGACTTCCCCTCCATCAAGAGTCCGGCATAAAGTCTGTTTGCCGCTCCCATGAATGGCTCATTATCTAATGCTTGCTCATACTCATGGTACGCCTGCCGACGGTACTCTAATTCCTCGTCAATGGATTTGATGTTTACCAACTTTTCTGCATCAGCGCGGGACTTGGAAAGTGTTAGGAGTTGTTGGTTAAGTGATGAAATCTTTGCTTCATTACCGACAACCGGCAGCTCTTCCAGCTGCTTTTTGACTCTCGATATCCGCCGATCAAACTCCGCTATCGATCCTTCAGGAAAAAGCTTTTCAGTAATAGATTTGGATCCAGATTTCGGGTCATCATATGCTGATAATGTCCGCTGAAGTTCTGCTATCTTCTTGTTATGCTCCGCTAACTGCTTTTGACCTTGACCACTAGAGATGTCAAGAATATTTTTTGCTTTTTGTTCAGCCTCCAACAACCCCTGATAATACTCTTTATTCTTTATGACGACCTTTGCTCCGCCTTTCTCAACCGTCTTAGCTTGGTCCTCAAGTGTCTTCTTAATATCTGCATCCAGTTGTTCGTTCTGTTTAATAATTTGGGTTCTCGCATCATTTGCGTCTTGAGCGATTTGCAAAGTTTCCCCTAGAATTGGATTCCCCCCGCCAGTTAATGTCCCCGTAAACTTTCGCCAAATTTTGCCTATCGCGGAGGTCCCCAACGCCTCATCAATTTTCTCTTGTTCCCCTGAATTGAGTGCATTTAATTTTTTTAGGTTCTCAAGTTTTTGGTCGGTGAGCGCCTGCACTTTCAATTTCCGGTCCAGCGCCAATATGTACTCATTTATCGCATCAGTTGCCTGTTTGGTGTTTATAGTTTCAAGAGATATGCCATTGAGATATTCGGGAGCTACTGCGTTTAATTTATTAATCGCTTCCAGCCTCTGCCCTTTTGAAAGCTTGTCATTTTTGGCAACGGAAACAAGTTGATTTATCTTTTCTTTTTCCTGATCAATGGTTAACTGGCTCTCATCCATCCGATCGTTAAGCTCCTTTTGCAATTCCTCCGCGCTTGATAAACTATCACCAAACAAAGCAATACCTGTAGCAAGAGCCACAACAGAACTTATCACCAGCGCATATGGGTTAGCGGAAACCGCAAGGTTTAACGCGATCTGTGCGTCTTTTGCTGTTTGTATTCCTTTTGCAAGCTCAAACCAGGCTTTGATATTACCGGCTGTTGTCACCAACTTTTCTGCAACAGACGTAGCGATTATGGCTGCCTTATATGAGCCGTAGGTAGCAATCAGAACTGCAAGGACTTTACCTACATCCTCGTAATGATCCACTAGACTAGCGACAACTCCTATGCTGTCTGAGAGCACTCCCTCGCTCTTCTGACCAAGCTCATTGAACATTCGATTCCATGAATCTTCCAGATTTGATATTTGGCCGGTAAGAGTCTTAGATATGGCAGCTGTAGAACCTGTTACCCCCTCCAAATCGCCTAGGGAAATAAGATATGCCTTTATTCCCTCGGAAGTGAATGCGACTTGCCTTTCAACACCTTTGAAAGTGAAAGCAACCTGATCACCTGACTTGCTCGCCCTAATACCAAACTCCTTCAAGCGTTCGAACTCACCAGTTTGAGCGTCGATTATTGCCTCCGCTAGTTGATCAAAACCTTTACCGGTGCTTGCAGCTAGATCGCCCAGTTTTGTAAGCTCACTCGATGTTGGGATAATCCCCTGATTTACGAGCTTAATATATGCGCCAGTAATTTCATTGAGTTGGAAGGGTGTTCTAGCAGCGTAGTCCTGAATCATTCCCAATGCGGACTTAGCTAGATCATTACTTCCTAACGTATTCGTTAGTACAGCCTCAAACTTCTGGTATTCCCCTCGGACTCGAATCATAGTTTCAATGAAACCTTTTGCGGCTGCAGCGCTAAAGACTCCACCAATAACGGCGCCTACCTTACTAAAGCTCGCCTCCATTTGTTTTGATTCTCGCTCTATCGCTCCTCGGAGTCCGCGTATTTCGTTCTCCATCCGCTTGCTTGCCTGCGCAAAGTTTTTCGTATTGATCACCGCCTCAAAACTGATCGGTCCACCTTGGTTATTCATCGCTGTGTAATTAATGCGTTAGTAAAAGTCGTGTTTAAAAAATGGTGGAGCCAACCGCCTATTTGAATACAAATAAGTGAGCTTTTGTGTTGCCGTTTTCGTCTTCAAAAATCCTATGCGGAAAGAAACCCTGACGGCTACCAATTTCACGAACCGCGTCCATAAACTCGTCACACCCCATAGCCTCGGTAATACTTTCAAAGCCGTTTGCCCTCGCGTACTGATCGGCGTTGATCCATATTTGGTTACTGACCTTATTGTGAACGAAGGTGATTCTTACACCATTCAAGTGGTATTTACCCCCAACCATCTCATTGTTGTCAAGCATCACCGTTATCGGATCGTCATGTTCTTCTCTAAAAAGGAAGTCAAGAATTTCTGTATTCATCAATCCATTTTTTTTATGTTCCGCTGAAGGGCTCTTAGCATTTTAGGTAGTTCTCTTTCGGCTAGCATCTCCGCAGACGTAAGTACGTTATATCCTCTTGCCTCAACATGTGCGGCGTAATTCATGCCTGCCACAACTATGAGCGCATAGCCCTTCCCGTATTTACTCGAAACCTTACTGAGTACTTGCTCGCCGGCATTGGCACCCTCTTGCCCGCCTGAAAAGCCGGAATAGCTTATTCGGTGACCGTCGAGTAGAATAACATATCCCATCGAACTTGTGAGATTTCCTGTTTGGTCCGTGTACGTGTGATTGCTCCGAGCCTCCGTTAGGCATTGCTCCCCAAGGAAGGACAGTCGCCTGACCATCTGCTGATGGATAGCCTGCAGCCGGCGTTCTACCTCGTCTCGGAACTCGTTCATGGTAAATGTGGCCCGGATCTTCATGCCCTTTGCTTTGTAGGTGTGACAACAAGATTCCAAGATGTAAGACCATCCTCGTTAAAAAACTGGCGAAGTGGAAATGCCCCGGTTTGGCTTTGCAGACCATTCACAAAATCAATGAACCGATCGTCGCACATCGCATCTTGTGCGTCTTCAAAGCCGAGTGCAACTGCCAAATCATCAGCGTTGAACTCAATACTTTTAATCACGCGGTCTACCACCACCCGGACTGGCATGCCGGCAATGGTGCATACGGCAACCAGCAGGTTCACCGTCTCGTCGATGATAATAATTTCTTTGGGCTTGATATCTAAGCTCTCGTGGGTGTTAGTCTCCATCTTACTCAAACTCTGAATTATAGATATTGTATTTTAGCTATGAAAAAGGGTAATAGGTTGCAATATGGGTAGCGGATTATTGCGCAACCGCCCACTCAAGATCAAGTTCAATAACCTTAACTCGACCTGTATTTATATCGGTTTCGAATATATTTCCTTCTACATTAGGCTTCCATTTGGTGGATCCTGTTCTCAGGAAGTCAACATATTCTGAAAGCGCTTTTAAAGCTTTCTGTTGCAGCTTATACGCCTCTAACCCTCGATCACTTTCCGCATAGACAGACTCAATTTCTTCAATCTCCCTCAATGCCGCAGAGCTGATGACCGGCTCCCCGTTCTCCCACTGGATTAAGTGTAGTTGATCTGAATGGTCTGTTATTGAGACTGAATTTTTTATTCCAGCCACTTGGCGGAGTACGTCAAGAAGGACAATTTCTTTCGCCTGTAGGGCACCGTCAATAATGCTATCAAGCGAGATATTAGCCTTTCGCATTTGATCTTTTACAAGTGCTTGATAGCGCTCCCTCGCTATGACACCGCTGGAAAAGAGAAGGTCGGTGTACGCCTCATTCGTAACCTTGCCAATTTGCAACTTCTCGAACGTTACCGCCATTTCGCGGAGCACAGGTAACCTTCTTTGAAGCGCTTGCTTCCGATGGCTTATAGATAAATCCCGACGAAAAAGGATCACCTTTTTGCTTGTATTTTCCACTTGCTTATTTTTTTGTGAATTAAATATGTGTAGGGGGTATGTGCTTACCAGTTTCAATGTCTTTCGCCCAGCTTGAAATATCTTGTTGACTTTTAGCGCCCGCAGGCGCATTTCCGCCAATCGATGGCTTTCCCATCGAAGCAGGTGATTGCTCGCCCGGCTCTTTGGCGAATTCGCTTAAGTCCGTCGATGTTTCATCCAGATAGGCTTCGAAGTCATCATCAGTATCGAATTTCATTCGACTGAAGTCCTTTAGAGCCTTTTGGCGCAACTTTTCAGGAACATCCTTTAACTTTTCTTCCAGCATTTGTCTGCGAGTACCGCTGGTAGAGCTTTTCAACGCATCAATACGTTGCTCAAGTTGTTTGTTGGACTCTATTAATTCTTCTGCCCACTTTGGAATTTGGTCGCTCATTTCAGTATTCTTTTTAGATTTTTTCATTTATTCGGGATTACTTCCCGATTTACATCACATTTATAAACTGTCATTCAAGCACTTACATTTTCCACTCACTGTTAGGGGGCAAAATGCGGCGCAACCCGGTTCCAAAACCTAGGTATTGGCAATGTTTTCTTCTGACTCTATAACGCTAGCTTCCACTAACAGGCTAGCGAACGATACATCCATTGCCCCATCATATTTTACCGGGATAGCATACTTCAGAAGCTTCTCAAGCAGGTTGAGACGGTCCTTTGGAGATAGCTTTTTAAAGTCCTTCTCGAGAGTGTCTACATTATGCTCAAGAAAGTCTTTGATGAACAGCCTCAGGTCCGTGGTAGCTCTGTTTTTGCTACCCTTCGGGCGTCCTTTGGGATTATTCACCGTTCCAGGCTTAGGCATATTTATTTTTTATCCGGTTGTTTAATAAATTCTACTTGCTCAAGATGATCGACCGCTCCCTGCATGCATTCGCGCATTGTTGACACTTATCGAACGGCAAAATGGCAATCTGGCTAATTACCCCGCTGAATGATCTCCGCCAGGCAACTCCCCAATCAGTTGAGCGATAAAGCAGGAATCCGGAGCGATAGTCACTGAGACGAAAGCGCAATGTTTCCGATTGTATGAAAGAAATCCTTTCCGCTTCCGTCATTTCTAAGAATTCGCTTTTTGTCGTCATATAACGATGATAGGAAATACCGCTAAGGGAAATTTCCCCTTTATTTGAGGTGTTACTCAATTTCTGTTAGCCTCTTAAAAAGTAGGATAGACCGCCAGTCCTCTTCAGTTAGCTTCCGCACCCATCTTTTGACCACAAAATCAAATGCTGTTGCAGTGAGCACTACAGTGTAGACACACAATTGTTTTTCCTTTGCCCCCAGGTAAGCGCTTTGCTTATTTTTTCTCTTCGGTTTCATAGTTCTCAGAAGGGGGCTTCCTCAAATCTTTTCGGCTGATAATTTGAGACTGGCTTTGCAAAGCATAAATCGTTGCCCGCAAGTATCCGACTCATGTAGTCGTTGCCGTCTACCTCGTATCGGCGCCTCATGCGTATGTATTCCAATGTCATCACGCCCGGGCGTCCGACGCTTTTTTGATTTCTTATTTTCTTTGAATGGAATTCACAAACCGGGTTATTCGGATCTGTTTGCCTGAATGGGCGGTGGTAAACCAATATGTTGTCGAGCTTATTATTCCACATTGCGCCGTCACTGATATCGAATATATCCGGGCACTTGTAGTTACCGTTTGCGTCTTTATCCATCTGCTTTGGATGCATGATGATGTTAAAGTAGACGTTGTTCACCTTTGCAAACCTGGCGAAGTCGCCAAGAACTGTTTCCAGGTACTTATCACTTCTGCCGCCTGCTTTTCCGTAGTCATGGGTCAACTGATTAAACGGATCAATGTTTACTCCCGAGACTTTCTCTTTTATTATCAGCTCTAGGAAGCGCTCCTTTACATATTGTGGTGACGGGCTCAGGTCTTCCGGTGACAGATAGAAAAAGTGGGAGGACACGAAGTCGTATGCGTTATCCCACACTTGTATAGGCGGTCTGCTAGGATTATTCGGGGTACAATCGCAACCTAGAAGCATTTCCACCAGATCGAAATAATAATCTTCTGATAAATCTTCTGGGCTAAATGAAGCGAACTTCTCCCCATAAAGCAGTACACGCATTAGGAGGTACCATTTGAAGAACGTGCTCTTCCCATAGTTTCCTATACCTGCTAGCCCGGTAAGTTCTCCGCGCTTGGATTTAAAAAGCTTATCCAGTTCCTGAATACCAATACCCAAGACGCGTAGGTGACCAGATGAGTAAATGGACCTAGCCGTGTTCTTTACGTCGCTGCCATATATTACGTCCCTTGGCTTTGTTTCGGCGTCATACGTGGCAGCGCTTTGATCAATTTCAACTTCCCGTCGTGTTACTTTATCGATAAATCGACCTCGGTCAAACGAGGCAGACCCGTAGCTATTTTTGTTGTTCCGGTATGCGCTTTTTATTGCTTTGCCGCATTCAGCGGTTGTAAAGTCGTTTCCAGTGGCGCACTCAGAGAGTATTAGGGATTCTGCTACTGTTTCATCTATCCCAAACCTGCAGCAGGCGCCCGCCAGTTTAAAGACGAAAGTGTTTCGTTCTCCTTTTGCAAACGCGTTACCCTTGTTGTGTATCCAGGTCAGCAAACGTTTGAAGTTTTCCCTGTCATCGGTAATTGTTTCATTGAATTCTATTCTTTCGCTTTGTATGATCTTGGTGAATACCTCTGCCCGCTCGTTCACATAAATGTGTTCATCAAAACTTTCATAACACACCCGTGAAGGGTTGATGCCTGATCGATCAGCATCAGGAAATATCTCCCGCAGTGCTGCGAAATGCTCCCGGTGCTTCCTCCCGTCCGCAATCTTCACCAAGGCTTTCACGCCGTTTCCGCTGGGCGACACCCATGCGGCATAAATGAAAGGCACACTGCAGATGTTCCCCATGTATTCACCAAGATCATTGACCTCATCAAAGTCAAGTACGAGGAAACCGCTATGCTCGATCAGCGTGGAATCCTTTCTCTCCGGGCCAAACTTTCCGCTAAAGCATACCGCCGGAAGCCTTGTTTTTAAGCTGCTTCTTTTTTCCTTGTCTGTTGATGATCGTATCTGACCAACGATGGCTTTGCTGCGCCCATTCTTAATTCGGCTGAGCGCCTTTTCAATCGGTATGTATGCCGGTTGCTTCGAGTAGATATTTTCATAGATAGTAACAATCATGGTTTGGCGCTTTGCGATCTGTTGAAAAGGGCGAGTGCCTGATTGTATTCAACTTCGTTGAAGTAGTTTTTTCTATCTGGAATTGCTGGAACCACATTTTGAGTATCTGTCCGTTCTTCATTTTCTGGCTTGAACCAAACGCCAATCATCTTTTGTTTCCAGTTCTTTACTTGCTTTCCAAAAGAATCTTTCCAGCCGGCAGAAGAATAGTAGTCGAAAGCTCTTCGCGCACTTTTCTCCGTGTAGCCTCTTTGCCTGAAGTAAAGAATTACCTCATCAATGGTAGGGGGGATATATACTCTATCTTTTCCTTTATTAACTATATTAGTTTTGTCCTTATCGCTGTCCCGCCGTTGTCCCGTTTGCTGTCCCGTTTGCTGTCCCGCGATTTCCGGCAAAACCAATACTGGCGCGGCTTTAAGTGTCTCGTTTGCTGTCTCGTTTGCTGTCCCGTTTTTTGGCTGTTTTTTTGAAACGCTGTCCCAAAGCGGGTTTGAGCGATTATACTCTTCATACTTTACCAGTCGAAGAATTGTTATTCCGTTCTCGGATCTACGGGTTATTGTGCCGTCTTCCTCCAGAGTTGAAAGAAACCTAGCTACCTTGTTTTTATCCCATTGCCAAGCGGCGCCGAGGAAACGTACACTCGCTGGGAGTTCACCACGCCCCCATGTAACGGACTTGCCGTCTAAAATGTCTCTCGCCGCTTCGACATCCCACCGAGCAAGATGAATTAGGGACAACAACGCCTCAAATTTTGAGAACGAGCGCTTCTCCCTGTAATACGGGTGCTGGAATATCTTCCTGGATAATGGGAGAAAGTTCCGGAGCCCGTCATCACGGACCGTATCCATCCTATTTACTCCCATTCGCTATCCAGCTTATCAATTCGCTTTTTAAAAAGTAAAGCTTCCTGCCGTCCGGGCGTTTATGAAATGGTATTTCACCCCGGCTAGTCATCCCGTAAAGGGACTGTTTACTCATCCCCAGAACCTTCGCCGCGTCATCAATAGTGAGTATTTCTACCTGCTCTTGTGGTTTTGACGCCGTTAGAGTGTCCACCTTTTCAGTTAGGATGGTAATCTGTGAACATAGCTGGGAAACTAGATCCGGTAGGTCGTTGAATGTGGCTTTCTGCGCTGTCATTGTCATACTCTTGATGTATAACAATTATAACCTCGTAGCCCGGGGGAAATTTCCCCTTTTTTGTTTTATTAGTTTTAAATTGGCTTTTTTAGCATGGCGCGAGCGGTCTTAAGAGTATCGAATTTCACCCTTTCTACCGTGTACGACTTGATCCCGTCATTGCCGAGATCGCATAACTCCTCAATCATTTTTTTTACCTCACCTAAACTTATTTTTTCCTCTCGTTCCGCAATCAGCCTTTTCTGGAGTGTGCTTGGAAATCCTATATCATTTATTATAAAACCTTTTATTGGCTGAAGTCCTTTCGTATGTATTCCCATCTTGTTTGCTTCTGTCGTTCCGCCAACTAGCAGCCAGGCGATTTGCTTCTGTCTTTCACGATCTAACCTTCTGATATCGTCTAGTTCGAAAAATCCCCACTCGGCAAGCTGTTTTACAGGATTTTCTAGTTGCGCATCAATGTGTTCTTTGAATCTATTAAAGTCCTCTAACGCTCTGTTGATGGCGCATTTATACCGAGTCCAAATTCTCACCGCATTGTGCTCAGGTAGACAAGCAGGGGGAGTAGTGTAAGAGTCCTGTAATTTTGCAATATGATAAATGTCGATAACCTGCCGCACTTGCCTTTTGAGTTCCTTTAGTTTAATCGGGGAAAAATGGTAAAAGTCTGCTGTGTAAAGCTTTTCCTGGAAATGGTTTATGGCATTTTCTGCCCGATCAATTTGCATTTCATAATAGCCGATTTGACATTCGCTAATTGCCGCGGCAAAATCTTCCAGAGATTTGTAGTTTTGTGCCATACACAGTATTTTTCTAAAAGGCTTGCTTGACTTCGAACCTCAGCAAGCCTTTTGCGTGTATAACAATTATATGAAAATAAAGGGTAGTAAAAAGAAAAAACAGCAAGGTGTTAACTTGGAGAAAATACTTTAGGAAAATGATTCCACACCAGCGCCACAATTCTTTTCCTAAAATCGCCGCAGAAAGAATAACTACTGCTTAATCATTTATTACAGCTCTGTTTTTCAGTATGATGACACGTAAATGACACTTGCAGGTTACGTTTTGTTGCGATTAACAAAAATTGGTATAGTTTTGTAACATTCACACACATTATGGCAACGGCAACATCAAAACACATCGTGGGGCAAAATCTCAAGCGCCTTAGAGAAAAGATGAGCTTGTCACAAGAGGCAGTTGGTAGTTTTTTAGGAATTTCACGGGAGCTTATTTCCAATTATGAAACAGGACAGAGAAACATTCCATCGGCTCATTTGACGGTGCTCGCAAATCTCTTCTGCGTTCATGAGTACGATTTCTTCGAGGAAGACGCAGCCGATCAAAAGGTAAACATCGCCTTTGCTTTTAAGGCGGATGAACTGAAGAGCGAAGATCTCGACAGCATTGCTTCATTTAAGCGTGTAGTTCGAAATTATATGGACATGAAGAAGATTGCAGCAAATGCACAATGAGCTCGTCCTGGAAAAACAGGCGTCACACTTTAGATCAAACAATGGGTTCAACAATTTTGAACCCATTGTCGTAAAAAGCCTGTTGCAGAAGAATAAAGTAGTAACAATTTTCAAGCCGCTATCGGATAACTTTTCCGGTATGGCATTAAAAATTGCGGCCGACAACCAGCCCGCTAGTCGCTTTATACTTATCAATAGCAGCCAGTCTATTGGGAAACAACATTTTACTATATGCCACGAGCTGTACCACCTTTTTATACAAGAGAACTTTACAAGCCAGGTATGTAAGACGGGTAGGTTTGATAAAAAAGCTGACCCTATAGAGTATCTGGCGGATGTTTTCGCAAGTTATCTTCTTATGCCTACAGACGGCATCAAGCTAAACATTCCGGATGAGGAACTTGACAGAAAGAAGATCTCACTTTCCACAATCCTTTATCTCGAACAACTTTATTCCTGTAGTCGCCGAGCGCTTCTTGTTCGACTTAAAGTAATGGGGCTAATCACGCCTCAGGAGTTCAACGCTTACTGTGAGGGCATAAAGCGTAGCGCAATCGAAAGCGGCTACACTACATTGCTTTATGAGCCAGGTAATCACAATCTAGTGATTGGAGATTATGGACAGATAGCCAAAGACCTCTATAATAAAAATAAAATATCGGAAAGCCACTATTACTCTCTTTTGGCGGACCTGGGAATTGATTGGTCAAAAATTGACAACCTTACGGATGGCGAATAGTTTGACTAAAAGGATAATCTTACTTGACGCAGATGTTGCCTCTCACTTCCTTAGATCTGGGGAAGGGACGGAATTGAATAGAATATTTCCCGCATGTGCAATACACATGCTTGACAAGGTGCACACGGAACTGCAGCGCTGGCCCGATGTTACAATGAGGAGATCACTATCTGATATACTTGGAAAGAAAATTATTAAACTAGTTGACTTTCCTGAAGACAATGAAGAAGTAAAGCGTGAATACTTTTACATAAAAAAGATGCTTTGCAAGGGTGACGGCGAAAGCGCATGCATGGCCGTTGCTCGTTATAGTGAAAAAATTCTCGCAAGCAGCAATTTACGGGACATTGGCAACTATTGCGTTCAGCATAAAATCCAATACCTAACTACCATGGATTTCCTTTGCGAGGCTGTAAGGATCGGTGTGTTCGACGAAACTAGAGCTGATGCTTTCATCACTAAGGTACTGGAAAGCAAAGGAACGTTACCAGTAAAAAAATTTAGCGAACACCCCTGCCGCGATCTTTCGTTTGTCAACAAATAATTTTTGCTACCTATCTTGCAACCCCTATAAAACAAAGAAGCTCAAACACCTTGATTTTACTAGTGTTTGAACTTCTTTCTTGTGGAGCCGGCGGGAGTCGAACCCGCGTCCAAACATATGCCCGATAAGCCTTCTACATGTTTATTCCGGAATCGTATTTCGGAAAGCCACCAGAACCGGACAAACTTATGACTTCCCTACACTGCTTTGTTTTTCGTCGCTACACCGCAGCTTTGCAGCGCTTAGCCCACGTTTTTTTTGATTTAGGCGGCGGCAACAGATATGGGCATTCTGTTTGCGGCGGCCAAAATGACTATCTAATCACTGATTAGGCAGCCATGGCATACTGTGTATTGCCATTTATAGATCGAATATTCAGATTTACGTGCTAATTATCCAACGCACGACATGCTTACTTACCCTGCCCTATGCTGTCAAAACCAGTCGGCCCCGGTTTTGAAAAAGGACTTTCAAAGAACCTGCGCAAAGGTAGGGCTTACTTCAATGCACTGCTTGTTAAAAACATGATTAACTTTCGCCTACTCCCATCTCCTTCAACCGCTCCTGCACAAAACTGCCGAGCTCGGCTATATACGCCGGTGAAAAATCGAACCGTATGCCGGCTGTTTCGTAAAGCCCCTTTAGCGTTTTGGTGTACCCGAGGCTAAGCGCATGCATGTAGTTGTCGAGCGCCGCCGTCTTGTTGGCGCGGTATTGCCGCCACATGGCAATGGCGCCGAGCTGCGCAATGCCATATTCTATGTAATAAAAAGGCACTTCAAACAGGTGTAGTTGCTTTTGCCAGAAATTGGCGCGATATTCTTCAAATCCGCTCCAGTCCACCACACCCGTTGTAAACTCATTGAGAATAGCCAGCCAGTTTTCTGTTCGTTCGGCTACACTATGCCCGGGATGTGTATAGAGCCAGTGTTGAAACTTATCAATGGTGGCAATCCAGGGAAGTACAGAAATAACACGTTCCATTTCTTCCAGTTGCGCGCGGTGCAGTTCGCTTTCTCCGGTAAAAAATTCATCCCAATGTTCCATGCTGAACAGCTCCATGCTCATGCTGGCCAGCTCGGCTATTTCCATAGGATATTCCTTGAATGCGCTCAGCGAAAGCGGATGCGACAGGAACGAATGAACGGCATGCCCGCCTTCATGCATCATAGTGATCAGATCGCCTACAGTTCCCGCTGCATTCATAAAGATGAAGGGCACTCCGGTTTCTGCCAGCGGACAGTTGTATCCGCCGGGGGCCTTGCCCTTGCGGCTTTCCAGGTCCAGACGGCCCATCCCGATCATGGTCTCCAGGCACTGAGCAAAATAAGGCCGCAGGGAGGCAAATACTTTTACTGTCTTTTCAGAAAGTTCTGAACCGCTTTCAAAAGGGTGCAGCGGCCTTATTCCTTCCGGCTCAGCATCAGTATCCCAGGGCCGCATGGTGTCGATACCCAGGCGCTTTTTTCGATGCAGGGTGAGCATTTTTTGCAAAGGAAGAATATGCTCTTTCACCGCATCATGAAAAGCAAAGCAATCTTCCGGTGTATAATCGAACCGGCCCAGCTCGCGAAACTTATAATCGCGGTATTGTTCAAAACCTGCGTTTTGGGCTACCTGTTGCCGGTGCTTCAACAGCTTGTCAAATAGTTCATTGAGCGTCTCTTTATCCTGTAGCCTGCGTTCGGCTATTTTTCTAAAAACGGTCTCCCGCAGTTGCCGGTCAGGATTTTGCAAAAAGCGGGCAGCCTGCTGCAAGGTGTATTCCTTTCCCTCCAGTTCTATGGTCATCTTTCCTGATATCACGCCATATTGCTGCGCCATCACACTCAGCTCTGCCTGAAGAGAAACATTCTCCTCGCGGTACAATTGCACTGCGTTTTCTACCGACCTCAGATACGGAAAATATTGAGTCGTATCCAGTTCTTTCAGGAACGGACTTTCCAGTAACTTTTTATTGAGCGCAAAAAAGTAGGGCTTCATCTTCGGCTCTATCTCCAGGCAGAAAAAAGTAAAGGCCTCTTCCAGCGCAGGGTCGGTGGTATCGCAGGTCATTCGGATCTGACGCCAGCTTGCATCTTCACTAATGACGGCCTCCAGTTCCGAAAGATCTTTCAGCCACTGCTCCAATGCAGCCTTGTCGCTAATTGTACGATTTTTTAAGTCCTCGAAATAGGGCTGCAATCCTTCCCAGGTGCTAACAGTAAATGCCTCCGGCAAAAACGTTCTCTTTATCTTTTCAATAGTCATCATTTGGGCTTCCATCCGAAAAGTTTAGGCAATAATACGGTGAGAATTAGTAAAGCTTTGATAAAATGGACCCTGCTGCAAAATCGGGCCACCACCACTCCCCGACGACGGTCGGCGTAAGGATATTATATTTTTCGAATAGTAGAAGTATTCTATAGGAAATGAAAGAGAAAATTTTGGCTTACGCCCTTGAAATCAATTGTTAGGAAACAAATTATAATAAAACTATTCGTTAATATCTATAAACTAAATCCGATAAAAGGCAATTCCATTTTTTTACTTTGGGGGCTATTATTACATTTGTGGCAAGTTGTGAATTTAATGGGTTAGTAAGTGAGAGCCGCCGGATTCCTCCAGTGGCTCTTTTCTTTTTTTATCATTTTGCGCATTTCCCAGCAGTTGCAATCCATTTTTTCCTCCCGCTTTCGAATTCAATTTTAGTTTTTACTTTTCGCCAATGGCAAAGATCAAGAGCGCTTTTTTCTGTCAGCAGTGCGGCTATGAAACGCCAAAATGGACGGGCAAGTGTCCCTCCTGCGGTGCCTGGAATTCCTTTGTGGAAGAAATAGTGCAGAAAGAAAGCAAGGGTAAGCCGGAATCGCTTTGGCAGGAAGATGACTCGGCCGATAGAAAAAAGGCATTGCGCCTCTCTGAGGTAGTTGTGCAGGAAGAAGAACGCTGGCGCTCGCCAGACCCGGAGCTTGACCGTGTGCTGGGTGGTGGCCTGGTACCAGGCTCGGTAATACTGGTGGCCGGAGAACCGGGCATCGGAAAATCTACCTTGTTTCTGCAAAGTGCGCTGCGCTGGAACATTACCACACTGTACGTAAGCGGTGAGGAAAGTGCGCAGCAAATAAAGATGCGCGCAGACCGAATGGGTGTAACCAACAACAATGTGTTTCTACTCAATGCTACGCAAACCACCACCATCTTTCAGGAAGTAAAAAAAGTAAAACCACAGCTTATCATTATTGACTCCATACAGACGCTGGAATCGCCCTATATAGAATCGGCTGCAGGTAGTGTATCGCAGGTAAGGGAGTGTGCGGCAGAACTACAGCGATATGCCAAAAGCACGCATATTCCGGTCATCATCATTGGCCATATTACTAAGGAAGGCTCCATAGCAGGACCCAAGGTTTTGGAACACATGGTGGATACCGTGCTGCAGTTTGAAGGCGATCGCCACTATGCTTATCGGATTTTGCGGACACTCAAAAACCGATTTGGATCAACCTCAGAACTGGGCATTTACGAGATGGTGACCCAGGGAATGCGACCCGTAACGAATCCTTCCGAAATACTGCTCACCCAACATGAGGAGCCCCTGAACGGCATAGCCATAGCCGCCACCATGGAAGGACTGCGCCCGCTGATGATAGAAGTGCAGGCCCTGGCAACCGCGGCAGTCTATGGTACCCCCCAACGCACGGTGAGCGGAATGGACCTGCGGCGGCTGCAATTGTTGCTGGCCGTGCTGGAGAAAAGGGGCGGATTTCAGTTTGGGGCAAAAGATGTGTTTGTAAATATAGCGGGCGGCATCAAGGTAGAGGATCCTTCTATCGAACTGTCAGTGGTTTGTGCCTTGCTCTCGAGCTTTGAAGACAAAGCGCTGCCTTCCAATATCTGCTTTGTGGGCGAAATAGGATTAAGCGGGGAGATACGTGCCGTGAATAGAATTGATCAGCGCATAGCCGAAGCCGACAAACTCGGCATGGATGCCATCTTCATACCCCGTGGAAATTTTAAGGGACTGGATAAAAAGAATTTCACAATAGAGATCAAAACAGTGGGCAAGGTAGAAGACGTGTACCGGTTACTTTTCTAAAAATCGTAACTTGTAAGACCATGCCCCTTCTAAAAGAGCTCAGCAGCGGTCTGCAATATTTGTTTTTTCCCACTTCCTGCGAAGGGTGTGCACAACCCTTGGTGCGGGGCGAAGAAGTATTGTGTATGCATTGTGAACTACACATGCCCCTTACCGGCTATCACCATATACCGCTCAATGAAACCAGCCTGCGGCTTTCCGGCCGTTTTGCATTCGAACATGCCACCTCCCTGGCCTACTTCACCGGCGATGGGCTGTTGCAGCATCTCATCCACGGACTAAAATACCGAAACAAAACGCAGAACGGCAGCTACCTCGGGCGGCAACTCGGTGCGGCTCTTGCGGCACAGGGCTGGAGACCGGATGCTATTGTGCCCGTGCCCCTGCATGCAAAAAAGCAAGCCAAACGCGGATATAATCAAAGCTATCATCTTGCCGTAGGGATAGCAGAAGTGATGCGGATACCCGTGGTGATACAAGGCATAGTAAGAAGCAGAAACACCGACAGTCAGACCGACAAAAACCGGGAGGAACGGCTCGATAACGTGCGGGGCGCATTTACCGTCACCCGACCCGCCGCCTTCGAACACAAGCATCTGCTGCTGGTGGATGATGTGCTCACCACCGGAGCCACCCTTGAAGCCTGTGCACAAACCTTGCTCCGGATACCCGGTGTGCGCATCAGCATTGCTACCGCAGGCATAGCGAATTAAAAATTTTAAGCTTCCGGCGCCATCTCTATTGCATTTGCTACAATTTCACTGTACTTTTCTACCTTGTTTCCCTTCACAATTTTCACTAAAACATTCTTAACTAAAACATTTGTATGAAAAAACATGCACTTATCACAACCGCATTGTTGCTTTTCGCATCAATGACCTTTGGTGCAGGCTTCCAGGTGAATGTTCAGGGGCTCCGACAACTTGCGATGGGCGGTACCGGAACAGGTTGGATGTGGGATGCATCCTGCATTTTCTATAACCCGGGCGGCCTGGCCAGACTCAAGAACATCCAGGCCTATGGCTCGGTTCATTTCCTTATGGTGAACACCCAGTATGTACAAACGCCAACGGGCGGATATTCCGCACGCTCAAAACCGGGATTGTACACTCCCTTTAATGTATATGTAGGTGGCCGGCTAAAACAGGACGGGAAACTGGCGCTTGGCCTTGGTGTTTACACACCTTTTGGCAGCGGCCTGAAATGGGATGATAATTGGGAAGGGCGCTATGTAGTGCAGTCTATTTCCATGAACGCTATTTTCTTTCAGCCCACAGTAAGCTACAAAATCAGCGATGCCATTAGCCTGGGCGGTGGCTTTATTTATGCAATCGGCAACATCAAGCTCAAACAAGCAGTGCCCCTGCAGGATGCCAATGGAAACGATGGCTATGGCGAACTGAAAGGCCATGCAGATGGTGTAGGCGTTAATGTGGGTCTTCATATACAACCTTCGCCGGCTTTTCAGGTGGGTATAAGCTATCGTTCGCAGGTCAATATGAAAGTTAAGAACGGCGACGCCAATTTTGTAGTACCCGCTGCGGCTTCTTCCAGCTTTCCGAACACCAGCTTTAAGGCAGAGCTGCCTTTGCCACAGGTGCTGTCTGTAGGCGTGGGCGTACGCGTAATGCCCCGTCTGGTGTTGACTGCCGAGGCCAACTGGGTAGGATGGAAAGCCTATGATACACTATTCTTCGACTATGAGACCAACACCAGCACGCTTACGGATACCAAGGCACCGAGAAATTATAAGAACACACTTGCGCTTCGCCTGGGTGCCAACCTGAAGGCTTCAGACAGAGTTGCTTTGATGGCGGGCCTGGCTTACGATCCTTCTCCTGTTGCAGACGGATATGTATCGCCCGACCTTCCCGATGCCGACCGCTGGCTGGTTACCGGAGGCTTTTCGGTAAAAGCTACAAATAAGCTCACCATTATCGGAGCCATTGAATATGGTGCTTCCAAAAAGCGCGATGCCGAATACATCCCCGCAAACTTCAATGGTAAGTACCAGACAAAAGCTATCATTCCCAGCATAGGGCTATCGTACGATTTCAGATAATCATACCACTGACCAAAAGGAAAAAAAAACAAGAATGAAAAAGATACTCTTTGTACTCGGCCTTGCATCCCTTGCAGCTTGCAAGCCCAATCTGAAAGTAGATCCGCCCAATGCAAACGGGGTGGACTTTTCGAGCTATGTAGCCGTGGGCAACTCGCTCACTGCCGGCTACAGCGATGGCACCTTATATCGTTCGGGGCAGATCAACTCTTATCCCAACATCCTGGCCGACCAGATGCGGATATTTGGCGCACTCGAATTTAAACAGCCGCTGATGCCGGGCGAATATGGTTTTCCGAAGGCAAAACTGGTACTGGGATACGCTCAGTCGCCCTGCGACACCAGCCCTTCGCTATCGCCTGTTCCTTTTTCAGGCCTGATCGACACGGCAGGAAGCGCTACCAATATTGCCGACCAGGGGCCGTTCAACAACTTTGGCATACCGGGGATAAGGGCCATCGATTTTCTGATACCCGGCTATGCACTGGCTGCTGCCGCCTCAGGATTTCCGTATGCTGCCCGTATGTTTAACAACCCTACGGTGCGTCCGCTGGATGAACTGAAGCTGAAAAATCCAACCTTCTTTACTCTGTGGCTGGGTAATAATGATGTGCTGGGATATGCCCTGGCCGGCGGCGAGGAAAACCCTTCCTTTGTGCTCGACACACGCAATATCTCCAATACCAACAGCTTCATCAATGGTTATGACTCTGTGCTGAGTGTATTGACACGAACCGGTGCTAAAGGAGTTTTGCTCAACATACCGGACGTAACGTCCATACCGTTCTTCCATACCATACCCGCCAACGGGCTACCGCTGGATACCAATTCGGCGGCCTTGCTGAACAGCGTCTATGCGAGCCATCCCTCCATACGGTTTCATGTAGGTGCCAATTATTTTGTGGTGGAAGACCCTGCTGCCCCGGGCGGCAGAAGGCAACTGAAACCCAATGAACTGGTACTGCTCTCTGCACCACAGGATTCCATAAAATGCTATCGCTGGGGAAGTGCAGTGCCACTGCCTAAAAAATACGTTCTCGACTCTACCGAGCTGAGCCGGATTAAAGAAGCGACTACAGCCTTCAACAACCACATTGCAAGCATGTCGGTAAGTATGAACCTGCCTCTTGTAGATGCCAATGCGTTTTTGAGACAGGCGATAACCGGCATTACCTTTAACGGGGTTACGTACAATACAGAATTTGTGACCGGCGGTACTTTTTCGCTCGACGGTGTGCACCTTACACCCCGCGGCAATGCTATTGTGGCCAACGAAATTATTAAGGCTATTAACGCCTATTACAAATCCACCATACCGATGATTGACATCCACAAGTATGGGGGCATTCGTTTTCCGATGTAAGGAACGGAAGAATTTTTTTGGAAGGGGCGGTCGTTAATGATCGCCCTTTTCTTTGCATCTCTTCATAAAAATGCAAGCTTTGTGGCATTATTTCCGTTCACACAGAGAACGCTGAGATGATGAGGCGCAGAGTTTCTAAAGAGGATTTCCATAATCTTCTACGATAGGTAAACAACCTCAATCCCTTCGTGCGCTCTGTGTGAAAAAAAATTCCCCGCCCACCTTCACATTCTAACGAACAGATCCGATGAACTTGTTTTCTGTCCAGGCAATTGCAGAGCTTTCGTTGTTAAGAGTCTGATTTGCGGGAATAATACTGCGAGCTACTTTTCCTGACTGTTCGGTTGTTCCTGGGACAGTAATGTCCTGTTCTTGCGCTGGTTTGTTATTAGATGATACAACAACAGGAAGTTCATAAAAGGTATAAGCCATATGACGCGCGTGTTCAACCGGCAAAGCACATTGGCGAAAGTCGCTGTCACAAAAGCGTTGATGACAATGCAAATGATAATCCAGATATATGCCTGCCGTAGCCCGGCCGGCAAATTTTCCGTGCCATACCATAAAACCAGTAAGCTGCTTACAATCAAAGTAAAGATGAATATCCTGTCGAGGTATATGACGTTCAGCGTCTTGGTATTGAGCTTTGCATATTTCATCTCGTTGAGCTCGTGAGGAATATACTTTTTGATGACTTCATAAGGCGGAGAATCTTCCTGGTATTTGATCCACGATAGTTCATAGCTGCCGTCAATATCTGTTGTGATGAGCTGACGCATGGTACCCTCCATTGCTTTGTAGCCCATCAATAGCCAATACTGGGGTTTTGAGAGTATATGCCGAAAGATGGCATTGTATTCATTTTTATTGCTGTCCCACCCTCCGGTTTTGTATAACGGGCTTGGGGCATCCCATACAAATTCCCAGGCGGCGGGCGGCAAACTGTCTTTAAAGGTGCAGATTCTATAATGCTTTAGATCACAATTTTTGTCAAGATAGATTTTCAAAATACCTGTCTCGACGAGTTTACCCATTAAAAAAACATGGGTCGCTTTACTGGGATTAAAACCATTACCACCCCAATAATTGGATAAACTCATAGTAAGCCAACCTAAAATGCATACACCATATAGCATCAACTGTCTCTTTAAAGAGATAAACTTGATACGTTTTATAAGGTTAGAAAGCAATACAACAAGGCAAAGCAAGGTAAAAATTAAAATATGCGAATTGTGCATAATGATGGACAGGAAAAGTATCAAAAGATATACTTGTCTCCTGATGGTCGAACCTTCCTCCCTTATGTAATTCAAAAACGCGAGTATTGCAACCGGGGCAAAGACATCTGGCATAATTTGGCTGGCATGCCACCCACCAATTGTAGTCAATGAAATAAGGATAACAACTACAACCACACGCTTTTTCGAGACTTCAGGGAGCAATTTTCTAATGAGCTCTGCCAAAAGAAAATATAGGATGCTACACTGCACAAAAACCGGTAACCATAAAGATTGCCCTAATGAAAAAATTCTAAGAAACAGCCCATAAAAGATCGGGCGATCAATAGGTACCTTCATTTCAAACCCAGAAGAGATATAGGCAGCAGAGTCACCGGCTATTATCGGATAACCATTATAAATTGCCAGCAACATCAAAAATGCTGCTGGAAACATATATAGAAAACCCTTGCGTACAGCATCGAAAGACATAGACGAAAATAACACGAATCAATTCAAATAAAGAAATTTTATCGAAACCTAATTTTTCATTACATTTATCTAACTAACTTTAAATTGTATGAAAATTGTTAACGCGGCTATACTATGCCTTTTATCAACAAATTTGCTTGCTCAGCAATGGAATGGATCAACAAACACCACCGGACAAATATCACGAAGTGGTGATGTGTTAGTAGATTGGCCTGGCAATCTAAGCATAAATAAAAATTCAATTCAGTCTGTTCATATTGGGCCGGCTTGGGGAGGTGGCGGATTATGGGGGCAAGGTTATTTAGGCTTTAATTTGTTTAGAAACACAAGCGGAGTTTGGCCCTATAACACAGATGGCTCAAGTAATTCAGGCGGTGTAATGTTTGTAAGGGCTGGAGGAGATTTTGTATTTTCTTGTAAGACAACAGTTGGTACAGGATCAGGAACATTAAGCGATGCTCAAATTACTGACAATACGAAATTCCAAATAACTTCAGATGGTACGGTAAGAGTCGGTGGAGATTACATACAAAGAGTTTCAATTGGCCCTGCGTGGGGTGGCGGCGGAATTTATGGGATGGGATATATTGGCTTCAACCTATTTCGGAATAAAGCTGGAGGGTGGGATTATGTAAACAACGGTGCTACTAACGGTGGTGTTGTCATGTATTCCGGTGTAAATGGCGATCTATTCTTTTCGACAAAAGCAAGTACAGGCGCAACTTCTGGAACCTTGTCTGATGTAGACATTGTCAATAACTCTGTATTTAGAATCAATTCAGACGGCAAATTAATAATTGGCAAACCAGTTAATGGACCTACCCCATCACTATCATGGAACACCGTCAATAGCTACAAACTATATGTAGAAGGGGGCGTACTAACTGAGAGAGTCCGCGTAGCGGTAAAAAACACAAGCTCCTGGGCAGACTATGTTTTTGCGCCAACTTACCAATTACTACCGCTGCCTGCGCTTCAAAAATATATTGCGGAGCATAATCACTTGCCGGAAGTACCATCTGCTACTGAAGTAGTAGCCAACGGGCTTGACATGGCAGAAATGGATGCAAAGCTATTGATGAAAGTTGAAGAGTTAACACTTTATTTACTGCAACAACAAAAAGAAATTGACGAATTAAAAGCACAATTGAAAAACCAAAAAAATTAGGTACAGTGAAAGCACGATTGACACGATTGATATGCCTTCTTGTTGTTAGTATAATCGGTTGCAAAAAGAAATATACCCATACCGTACTGGACCAAAGTCTGAAAGATAAATACAGCTGGAAAAAAGATAGTTATTGGGCGATGGTCAATAGCGCATCAGGAGAACCAGACACCCTATGGTTGACGGAAGATGTAACAGTTCATCTAAACTACCAAAACTCATCCTCGAATTCCTATGAAAGTATGGTGATGCATTTCATAGAATTAGAACATCAGTATGATAAACTGGATACTTTGCTTTGGAACATTACCATTGGTCCAGGCAGGTATGGCAGCTCCCTCGGCTTTTCACCGCAACCAATGCACGGGAAATCGGACAGCAGCCAATACTATCCTTATCCTGAATTTTATTTTTATCCTTTTAACCCGGAGCCCTCATTCACCTACACAGGCAAACGCCTTGATGCAATACCGGTTGAGGAAATAGAAATACAGGGCATAAAATATTCAAATGTGTATACCCTTAAATATTCTACGCCTGGCGATGCAAAAGCTGACACAATTATTTGGAGTAATGAAATTGGCTTTTTGAAAATTGTACAAAACAATTTTTACCGTCACTCCAGTCGCGAACTAACATTCTATAACATTATCAAATAAACAAAAATGAAAAAGCTGATAACTTTCCTCTTCGCATTTGGTAGCGTCTTCGTAATTAAGGGACAGGGATGGTATAAAAACTATGAAAAGTACTGGTGGTATAGATATCGCCTTGTGAATGATTTTATGAAAATTGGTTTGGGCAATGGTGAGAGCATCCCTGCTTATAAACGGATAAGGGGTGACAAGTATTTAGACTGGGGCGATGCTACTCAAGCCTTGGGCCATTATTTAGCAATGACGGCAACCGAGTACAGGATACTTGAAAATAACGGCTGGAATACGAACCGCTCCTTTCAAGAAAACTTTTTTGCTATAAAGGCTTTCGAACGACTTGATCAAAATGCAGAATCTTACTGCAACGATATTCATGGAACCTATCCAAATAATCCATCGCCGTCGTCGTCGGACCTTAATGGCTTCTTTATCCGGGACGATGTTGCGGACAATTTTGTAACTAACAATATTCAACATTTCAACAGACCTGGTATAATCAATACAAACCCAGTTGGAAATAATAGCATTCAAATTAATGTTGAAAATTACGCTTGGATAAACATAGATGGCGCGTCAAGCTCTTACAATAACAGAGCGCTTATTACCCCTTCCGACTGGTCTTCGATGTACTTTACCCAACGTAATTCGCTTTCTCCGTCTCCCGCAGTAACGGGTGATGCCCCTCAGTATCCTCAGGAAGAGTCGCAAGACCAGTTATCTGAAATATTTGTGGGACTTGCGCTCTCATATTATAGTGTATGGCCCAACGCTTATTATTCGATGCAGAACGTCTATAGAAGCATAAATTGGGCAGGTACTGGACCAAACCCCTGGATAATTAAAAACACCTTGACAAATCATTGTGTTTATGGAGTTGATGGTTGGAAAAATTACTTTGCACCTGGATACGGGTGCTCCGCAGGTGGAGCGATAATGGTTACGTCCGCACCGGCAGCTGCAAAAGGGGCTGACATGATTGCCGGAAGTAATTATAGCACCTCTGGGCTTCTCACAACAGCGAGCGGTTTCGAGCCTGCCTTTCAGGCGACTCAAGCGTTTAATAGCCCCGAAATAATGTTCCAGGAATGCTATGTCGCATTTTCCAGAAACTGGGAAGTTGGTATCCCGACACCTTTTGGTACGATAAGTCTGACAAATACTTCATGGAAAACAATTAGGGATCATGCTATGTCACATGATTGGCGTACCCCCCATTTACCTTTAATATACAAACTAAATTATCCGGGGGGCGGCGTTGGTTATTGTCATGAATGCCATGGAGGTTTGTCATATGAGCAGTTATTAGACTTGTCTTACCCCTGTGGGAACTTCAATTATTCGAGTGAAGTCGATCAGCTATGGGGTGACCGAGAATGGTCGTCTATTGACCGTTTGGGATTTGCGTTCCAAAGAGGCGACAAGAATAATTGCGAATTTAATAACGTTGATTACATGGAATTGTTTAATCTATACAGTTTGGTTGACGGTAACTATCTTAAATGGATTATTAACCCCTATTACGAAGACAATTTCAAAGTAAACTACCCGGATTACAATAACAATGGTTCACATTCAAATAAGTTAAAATTGAATTATCTTGAATACCTTGGCGCCTCCAATACCGTTACGAATAATGGAGATGTGACTTACCGGGGAGCAAAAGTTATTGACTTGAAAAAAGGCTTCCAAGTTGAGTACGGTGGATTTTTTGAAGCCTATGTACAGGACTATTCCTGCTCAAGTGAGAATGAATATCACTATGCCGAATTAACAACTGGTGAGGGCGAAAATTTACATTCAGCGATTATAGAATACAACCCGACTAATACTCTTTATCAAAGTGAACAAGAAAGAACGAATATTTCCAACGAATATTATTCAGAAGATACAGCCGCTGACTACATTGTAACAGACGAAATAATGTCTCAATACCTTGATTCACTTCAAATAGAAATGAGAAACTCTGAAAATGCTGATCTACTTTTCGAGACGTATCCCTACCTTTTTAGTTCTAGCAAAGCTGAAAGAAAGACCACGGTAAACGTGGGCAATACATCAAAACCTTTCTTTTCCGTTTATCCGGTTCCCAACAATGGTATTTTCACAATCCAAGTTTATGATATCGATGAGTATGATGTGATTATTTACAATTTAAACGGAACAGAAGTTTTCCATCAGAAAATATTAAACAAAACAGAGTTTGACATAATCTTACCCAACACAGTTACTTCAGGTTTATACCTATTAGCGGTAACAAGCCGAACTTTTAAGGGTGAGAAAACTATTACGGTAATCAGATAAACATTGCATATTTTTTTAATGACCCCTCTATCGCCATTTCACAGAAGTAAGACGTTGTCATAAATGCTTGGCGCTGGTTCGTGTCCGCACGAACCAGCCCTCAATTAAAGCTCAATTCCGCCCTCACTTTCTCCCAACTTCCTTTTCCAGCATATCACTAACTGCCAGCACCAGGCTATAAGGCAATTCATTGGCTTCCTCACCTACTACATCATAACGGCCTAATGCGGACCAGGTCATAAAAAATCGGGGGAAACCGGAGATGTTCACTTCGTAATACAAACCATCTTTGCGCATATGCGGCAGCACCACCGCCAGTACGCGCAGTTTGTCATAGTGTACGGTGACCGAAAAATTTCTTGGCATTACTTCCCTGCTACTACTTCTTTACCTGCGGCTTCCCATGCCATAATACCACCTTTGAGCTCCACCACATTCTTAAAGCCTTTTTCCTTTAGCGTGGTATAGGCAATATGGCTGCGATGACCAGAGCGACAATACACATACACCGGCTTGCTTTTATCAAGCGTGGCTATGTTGGCGTCGAAACCTTCGTCATTTACATTCATCAGCTTCGCATTCTTAAGATGTCCCTCAGCGTACTCATCGGGTGTGCGCACGTCTATGAGCTGCACATCTTTTTTCGACATGCCTTTTTCAAATGCTTCCACGGTAGTGGTCTGCGCCGTAGAACATCCCAATCCAAAGAAAGAAAGGAAACCAAAAACGAATAACAGCTTTTTCATGCCCTAAAAATACAAAACTATGATGGCGGTTCCGTGACTAAAGTCGCGGCGGTTTCTTTAGATTTACAAACCGGCTATCGAATGGCAGGAAAAGAAAATGAAAAAGATCTGGATGATTGCGCTCTTGTGCGTAGGAGCTGCGGAAATATCGCTCGGGCAGGAAAACGATGCCTCGCAGATATGTGCCAAACAAAGGATACGGGACCACCAGATATGGGCCAAAACCACCGTTGCCGATCCGGCAGAAGACAGCTACGATGTGACCTACGTGCGTCTCAACATTAAAGCAAATAACCTTTCGGTAGGCCTTGCCGGAGATGTCATCACACAGGCAAAGGTAGTGGCAGGTTCTATGCCAAGCTATGTATTTGAGCTGAATAATCAATACATCATTGATTCGGTGCTGGTAAACGGACAAAACTGCCCGGTGACCCATAATGGTGACGTGCATACGGCAACCCTGGCAAATCCACTGTTGCAAAATGCTGCTTTTACCGCACAGGTTTTTTACCATGGCGCCATCAATCCCGGCACTGCTTTTTACAGTACGGGCATTCGCAATCAATCTTCACCGACCTGGGGCAATAGCGTTACTTATACCATGAGCGAGCCCTATGAGTCGAAAGACTGGTGGCCGGTAAAACAATCGCTGACGGATAAAATAGATTCTGCAGACATATGGATTGCTGTTCCATCGGGTTTGAAAGCGGGCAGCAATGGGATACTTACCGGCATTAATGTAATGCCCAACTCAGACTGGCGCTACGAATGGAAAAGTAGGTATCCTATTGACTATTACCTCCTCTCTTTCTCCGTGGCTTCTTATGTTGACTACTCGTTTTACACGCAGTTGCCCAATTCCAACGATTCCGTTCTGGTTCAAAACTATGTCTATGACAATCCACAAACCCTGCCCTATTTCAAAAACAGAATTGACTCTATCGGATTGATGATCCAATATCTTTCTCAACTATTTGGTAAATATCCTTTCTGGCAGGAAAAGTACGGGCATTGCATGGCTCCGCTGAGTGGTGGCATGGAACATCAGACCATGACGACCCTTGGGAATTTTGGAACAACACTCTCCGTACACGAATTGGGGCACCAATGGTTCGGCGACAATGTGACCTGTCAGACCTGGAAAGACATCTGGCTCAACGAGGGCTTTGCATCGTACACGGAGTATCTGTATGTAGAACATTTTTGGTCGCCGGCAGCGGCCTACCTGTACATGTTCGACAAACATAATAAGGTATTGATGGACACGGCAGGCAGTGTATATGTTGACGATACAACAGACGAAAACAGAATTTTCGACGATCGGCTTACCTACGACAAAGGCGCCTCCATCGTACACACCTTACGCTTTGTGTTCAACAACGATAGTCTGTTCTTTGCGGCCCTGCAAAATTATCAGCAGCAATATGCACACCATACGGCTACTACCGAAGATTTCAAAAATTCAGTTGCGCAAACGCTGGGGCAAAACCTCGATACATTTTTCAATCAATGGATATATGGCGAAGGGCATCCTATTTACAGCGTACATTGGAATCAAGTCGGTAACTGGGTCTTTGTACAGTTAGATCAGACTACTTCGCATCCATCGGTGACAGCCTATAACACACCGCTGGAATTTCAATTCTTTTCTCCGCAAGGTGACACTATTGTCCGGGTTCAGAGCAGCCAGCTTTCGCAAAACTTTTCTTTTTACTGGAGCAGGTCCATGTCGGGTATGACTATAGATCCTAATGACTGGATATTGAATGCCTTTGGATCCATCACTCAGGATCCGACACTGGGCGTGGATCAGATCAAGAACGTACACCGTGCCACCGTGACTCCTAACCCTACAAAGGGCAACTGGCTGATAAAAAATACGGGCGAAGACTGTGTATGGCAACTGACGGATGTAAACGGAAAGATGCTAGGGACTGGCACGGCAAGCGGTGAAGCTACCATTCCGGCAGATCAATTACCCTCAGGCATTTATCTGCTACGGATCCGGCAGGGGAAAGCTGTTGAAAACATTAAGCTCATCAAACAATAGAAAAACATGAAGGCCAAATTTATTACTGCCCTTGGCATGTTTGCCCTGATGCAAAGCGCCTACGGACAGCCGCATCCGCCACGTGGCTATGCAAAAACCACCGTGGCCATGGCACAGGAAGATGACTATGATGTGCAGTACATCAATCTGGACCTCGATGCAACAAATCTTTCTACAGCCATCAGCGGACATGTGCGTACTGTAGCAAAAGTGGTTGCGCCTTCGATGACGGACTATTACTTTGAACTCAGCGATCAACTGACCATTGACTCGGCCAGGGTAAACGGACAGACCTATAGCGTGACAACAAGCAATACTTATGTGAGAAAGATCAGCCTCTCTACGCCCCTGCTCCAAAATGCCGTCTTTCAGGCCGATATTTATTACCATGGCGCACCAACGGGTGGAACCGGATTTTTTACCAATGGCATCTTACATCAAACCGACCCTATCTACGGCAAGCAGGTTACCCACACCGTTAGCGCAGCCATCCATTCGCGCGACTGGTTTCCATGCAAGCAATCTCTGACAGATAAAATTGACTCTGTTGACAGCAGAATCACCGTACCGCTCGGCCTTGAAGTGGCGGGCAACGGAATATTGACAAACGTGACACTTAACGGTGCTACAAGCAGCTTTAGCTGGGCTATGCGTTACCCGGTTGACTATTACCTCATTTCGTTTGCCGTTGCGCCCTATCGCCAGTATAGATACTACATGCATTTTGCCAACAGCACAGACTCCATGCTCATTCAAAACTTCGTTTATGATGATGTGACGATCATGCCGCAACATCAGGATGAGCTGGACAGTATTGCTACAGTGATCAATTATTTCTCTTCACTTTTTGGCCGTTATCCGTTCGACAAAGAAAAGTTTGGCATCTGCATGACCCCGCTCGGAGGGGGTATGGAAAATCAAACGATGGTATCTCTTGGCTCACTCGATATGGAGTTGATAGCCCATGAGCTCTCCCATCAGTGGTGGGGCGACTATGTAACCTGCCAGTCTTTGCAGGACATGTGGCTCAATGAAGGTTTTGCAACGTATTGCGAGCAACTGTTTGTAGAGCACTTCCGGAGCGCCGCCGCCATGCGCAGCAAACGTATGGCCGTACACAACTCTGTGATCGGAGCGCCCGGCGGATCGGTGTATGTGGACGATACCACACACGAGTCGCGAATATACAGCGGCAGGCTTACCTACAACAAAGGCGCCGCGGTAGCCCATATGCTGAGATATCAGATCAATAACGACTCGTTGTACTTTGCAGGGCTACAGAGCTACCAGCAACAGTACGCCAACAAAACTGCCACTACCGAAGACTTTAAACAGGTGATTGCACAGACGTCGGCCACCAATCTCGACAGCTTTTTCAACCAATGGGTCTATAAGGAAGGTCTTCCGCTTTACTATGCCCAATGGGCGCAAAATGGAAATACCGCCGTGGTGAAACTTACCCAGAACACCAGTATGCCCTCCTCTGTCAGTCTTTTTACAACTCCGGTAGATATTTTACTGCAGGGGAAACACGGAGATACGCTCATCCGGGTGCTCAACGATCACAATCTGCAGTGGTACAGTTTTCCATGGTCCGACACTATGGTGGGAATGGTTATTGACCCGGAAGATCATATCCTCAATAAAACAATGAGCATTACGCAAAACACGGCTATTCTTTCTGTAAACGAACTTGGGCAGGCAGCCGTGGAAATATTTCCCAATCCCGCGCAAAATGCCTGGCAGATTCGTAAGCTGGTGCCCGGCACGGAACTTACGCTTTACGACATGAACGGCAGCAGGATATGGCATGGCATGAGCGATAGCACCTCTGTTTCTATACCCGCATCTTTACTTCCCCCTGCAGGCTATATGCTCACGATATCTATTGGCAGCAACAATCACAGCTACAAGCT
>OFIS01000243.1_pt1 | contig 48215 bp, 40 predicted proteins | sample 1775071 | NCBI WGS metagenome assembly OFIS01 (sample SAMN08195774, study PRJEB24354) | sludge metagenome | isolation source: sludge from phenol fed wastewater aerobic bioreactor C | place: India: Nagpur | collected 2016-09-17
TGCTAATCAGCTCATTGTCGCGCACAATCATCCGTCGGGCAACCTCACGCCCAGCGCTGCCGACAAAGAGCTTACGCGCAAGCTGAAAGAAGCTGCCGCCTTCATGGACATCCGCCTGTTGGATCACCTCATCGTTGCAGGTGTCAACTTCATCAGTCTTAATGAAGAAGGAATGCTCTGAGCATTTCAGAGTGATATTTTAGTGACTAAGGGCGTTTTAATGATTTGGTAATAAAAAGTTTACCGCCGCATCAACTTTAAATGACCATTTGGTCACAGCGCCTTAAGAAATCCGCAACATAGTGCTTCTACTTTCGCCCTCACAAATCAATAGAACGCACATGAAAAAAAATTTGACCAAAGCTTTGATCTGCCTTGGCCTGTTCTCATTTGCAAAGAGAGAATGTCATGCCCAGATCTCCTTGTTGCAGGACTATAAGAACTATACGGCTGCAACGATTGGTACCTTTCAGGGCATCTCCTTTAAAGAGGCTGGCTTTTCCGCTTTGTGCTATATCCCCGGCACGGATGGTAAGGAGTTCTGGGTATGTTCCGACCGCGGTGTGAATATAGATGCGGGCAATGCCAACCCATCGGGATGCCGGCCCACGTACGACAAAATATTCTCCTTCCCGGGTTATGCTCCAAAAATTCATCGCATCCGAATCAACGGCGATTCCATTCAGGTACTGCGTACCATTTCCATCAAAGCGCCTACCGGTGCCGATGCCAAAGGTGTGCTCCTTCCCACAGGTTTCGGAAGCACTGCCAGCGAGCAGGCTTCGACCGATACTGTACAGAACTGCTCGAACTTTAACAGCAAGATAGCTGCCAAAGAAATCTGGTCTATTGATGCTGAAGGTATCTGTGTGGACAAGGACGGCAATTTTTATGTTTCTGAAGAAAACGGTCCGACCATTTGGAAGATCAATCCCAATGGAGTGGTCATCAAAAGATATAGCCCCTATGCAAATCTTGCCGGTGCGCAGCCGCAGGATGTTTTAATCGATACAGCATTTAAATACCGCAAAAACAACCGCGGTTTTGAAAGCGTAGCAGTAACCCCCAATGGCAAGATCTACGCGATCATACAAAGTCCTATCCTTTATCCCAACAGCGCCGCCGGTGAGAATACGCGTATCCACCGCATGATAGAAATTGACCCCGCTACTAATCAGCAGCGCATGCTCGCTTATGTCAATGACGGCATCATAGGCTCTGGTTCCAGTCAGATAAGACTCAAGGATTGGAAGATCGGAGATATGACCGCAATTAACGACAGCACCTTTTTGGTACTCGAAGCCGCTGCCCGTGGAAACACAGATATCAAGCGGATGTATAAAGTGAACATCAATGGAGCTACAGCCTTCAACTCCGGCTTGTATGGCGGACAGACGGTTGAGCAACTGGTGGATTCTGCGGGACTTGTTTTTCAGGGAATTTTTCCTGTAAAGAAGACCCTGTTTATGGATTTACTGGCCAGTGGATGGCCCGCTAATCTGGAGAAAGCAGAAGGCCTTGCCATCATCAACGACAGCACTATCGCTCTGGTCAACGATAATGATTACGGCCAGATATCGCCTGCTGAAGACGGTGTGGCAACTGCTACCGGTATCCTTTCGCATCTGATAACGTTCGGGCTGCAGGGAAATAAGAAGCTCACGGGTTTTGTTCCTGTTATTCCGACACTGTCTCAGGGCCGTACTGCACTCAATTCTTCCAGTGCTCCTTACCTTGTTCCTACTGCTTCCGGTGTTGAGTTCACCGCGCTTATGACGGTAAAAGATGCAGCGGATAACGGCTATAAGATGGTGGGAATTCCTGATGGTATGGGCGCTTTCGACAATGGAAACGGAACCATGACTGTGGTGATGAACCACGAGTTGGGAAATACCTCCGGCATAGCACGCGCTCATGGTCAAAAAGGAGCTTTTGTTTCTAAGTGGATCATTGATAAGACGACACTGTCTGTACTGAGCGGGGCCGACCTGATGCAAACCGTTAAGTTGTGGAACACGGCAACATCCAGCTACATTACTTACAATAGCTCTTTTACTTCATCCGCTGCTGCATTTAGCCGCTTTTGCTCCGCCGACCTTCCGGCAGTGCATGCCTTTTATAACCCTGTAAATGGCAAAGGAACTATGGAGCGCATTTTTATGAACGGAGAGGAAAACGGAAGTGAAGGAAGGGGAATGGCCCATATCATCACCGGCCCTGAAGCCGGAACCTCTTATGAATTGCCAAGACTTGGCAAGTTTTCCTGGGAGAATGCACTCGCCTGGCCAGGTGTGTCGGACACAACAATGGTTATCGGTACAGATGACGCAACGCCCGGACAGATCTATGTGTATATCGGTACAAAACAGCAAACCGGCAACACAATCGAAAAAGCAGGTCTCACCAATGGAAAGCTTTTTGGCGTAAAAGTTTCGGGCATGACACTGGAATCGAACAGTGCCTATGCCGCACCGAATACAGCTTTTGCGCTTTCAGATCTGGGCAATGTAGAAAATATGACTGGCGCAGCGATCAATACGGCAAGCAACAACCTTGGTATTACCAACTTTCTGCGTCCGGAAGATGGCGCCTGGGATCCATCCAATCTAAATGACTTCTACTTTGCTACCACTAATGGTTTTGGAAGTCCGAGCCGCCTTTGGAGACTGAGATTTACCGATGCTGCGCAGCCATCGCTGGGAGGTACCATCACCGCTGTTCTGGAGGGCACGGAAGGGCAGCAGATGCTTGATAATATTACTATTGATCACAGCGGACACATCCTGCTGGTAGAGGACGTGGGTAACAACGCGCATGTTGGTAAGATGTGGCAGTATGATATCGCTGCAGATACCCTCGTGCAGATAGCGGCGCACGACACCACACGGTTCCTCAACAATGCCCGCACGGCCAACTATCTTACTCAGGACGAAGAAGCTTCCGGCGTCATAGATGTGCAGGAAGTGATGGGCCCCGGAATGTTCCTGCTTGTGGATCAGGCGCATTACAGCATTTCGGGAGAGTTTGCCGAAGGAGGTCAGATGCTTGCACTTTACAATCCGGCCACGGCCCAAAATAATCCGGAGATAGAAGTAAAGGGAAATAACATCACGATCAATGATGGCAGCACAGCAACAGCAGCCGGCAACAACACGGATTTCGGCATGGTCGCGATCAATACTCCTGTCACCAAAACCTTTACCATTCACAATACCGGCAGCGGCAATCTGAATATTTCTGCTATCTACATAACCGGTGCTAACGCCAGTGAATTTTCACTTGTGAATACAACTCTTCCCCTGAACATTGCTGCAAATAGCTCGCAGAACATCAACATTCAGTTCAGCTCGGCTGTGCTGGCCACACGCCATGCTACAGTCAATATTGTCAACAGCGACTTCAGCGAATCTACTTACGACTTCGCCATCAAGGCCGACCTTTCGGCTCCTGAAATTGAAGTAACCGGAAATAACATTAGCATTCTGAACGGAGATCTTACACCCGGCCTGGCCAACTACACCGACTTCGGGACCGTAAGTGTAGGCGGACAGAAGACGGCACAGTTCGTTATCCGAAATACCGGCAACGGCGATCTGGTGGTGACCGGAATAAGCTTTACCGGCACTCATGCTTCCGAGTTTTCGATTCAGAATGCACCGAGCTTTCCGCTTACAATTGCCGGCAGTAGCAACCATGCTATCGACGTAAAGTTTATGCCTTTGCAAACGGGTATCCGCACTGCCAACATCAACATTGCCAGCAACGACGCGGATGAAGCCGCATACATTTTTGCGTTGCAGGGTATCGCCGCAGACCCTACTGGTATTGATCCCGTGTTCGGTTCAGCATCTTATGTAAAACTGTATCCTAACCCGACCCATGGAAATGCAATGTTGTCGCTTTCGTTGAAGAACGACGAACGTGTGATTGTTCAGGTATCCGACATCACCGGGCGCATGGTGCTGCCCGTGTTCGACAAGCAACTCAGTACAGGAGAACAACAAATACCGTTGCCTACAGAAGGCCTCGCCAACGGCACCTATTTCGTACAGGTGGCCAGCACCAGCGGTACTAAAAAGTTGAAACTGGTGGTGGCACATTAAGCCATTCACTTCAAAAATCCTTTGTTCAGACAGGGTGCCTGGTGTGCCCTGTTTGAATTTTTTAGCCATCATTCATCTGTGCCATGAAGAAGAGCCTTTGGCTTATTGCGATCGTCACCCTCGGATTTTTTTGTTATTCCTTTCGGTACGAAGCTGCCACGCCCCCATACCGAAATCTCTATGAGGAGCGAATGAAAATATTGGCAAAGTCCACCGACACGTTGCTGGAGTTTGTCGCTGCTGCGGACCTGAGCGATGCAGAAGTGGTGAATACAATAAGAAACCATATTGCAAGGGCGCGCCTGGCCATGAAAGCTGCCGATATCTGGCTGCGATATCTGGATCCGTTGGCCCAAAAGCTAATCAACGGACCGCTGGCTGTGGAATGGGAAACGGAGGCTTTCGAGAAGTATGAGCCCCCGTATCGCCGGGAAGGTGCAGGATTTACTCTAGCATTCCAATGCCTCGAGAGCAGGCCCGTGGACCGTGCTCAACTTATCGCTTATCTTCAGAAAGCACGCGATGCAGTAGATGTTTTTCTTGCCGACTCGGTGATGAGCCGGTTGGCCGATGCCGATCACTTTCTGCTGTGTAACCGATTATTTCTGCTTCATCTTGCCGCGACCTACACTACCGGTTTCGATAACGCCGAGGCGACTACCGTGATCACAGAGTTGAGGTATATGCTGAAGCAAAACAGAGTGGTCTATGAGCGGTATAATGCATCATTTCCTGAAAAGCCACTTACAATTGCTTACCTGGAACGCTATGATTCCCTGCTTTCTTTTGTCGGCAATCAACCCGATGATCTTACTGCTTTTGATCATTATAGTTTTTTGCGGGAGTATATCAATCCATTGTTCATGATCAACCAGCAGCTCATTGTTCGCTATCAGGTAACGAGCAGGAGTATGATGGATTACGCACTCAATAAAAAGGCCCTTTCTCTCTTTGACAAAAAGCTATATCATGCTCAAAATGCTAAGGGAGTTTTTCTCAGGGTCACCGACACTACAGTCCTGCAACAGATACAGGAGTTAGGAAAACTGCTCTTTTTCGATCCGCTACTTTCGGGCAACAATCAACGTAGCTGCGCTTCCTGCCACAAGCCGGAGCAGTCTTTTACAGACACTGCCTGCAGAACTTCGCTGCACTACGATCGTCAGAATTTTTTGACCCGAAACAGCCCTTCCCTGCTCAATGTTACTTACCAGCACCTGCTGATGTACGATGGAAAACACACTAACCCCGATCTACAGGCCCGTGCAGTGATCAGCAACCCCGATGAAATGAAGGGCAGCGAAAGCGAGGCACTGCGGAAAATATTAAGTTGCCCTTCTTACAAAGCTGCATTCCAAAAGTTGCTTCCCTTCACACCACAACAGCCGGAAATATCCATGGCACATATCACCTCCGCGCTTAGTTTCTATTATGCGCAAAACGATGGAGCCCGTTCGCTGTTTGACAACGCTATGGACGGACAAGTGCAGCTTGATGATCGCCAGCGCCACGGCTTTAATCTGTTTATGGGCAAAGCTCAATGTGGCACCTGCCATTTTGTTCCGCAGTTTAATGGAGTGAAGCCTCCTTTTCTAGGCTCAGAGTTCGAAGTGATCGGGGTGCCTGCGGACACGGGCTTCTCAAAGCTAAGTGCCGACCCGGGCAGATACGAATGGCTGAACGCAGCGGAAATGCAGCATGCTTTTCGTACCAGCACGCTCCGCAATGCCGCGCGTACTGCACCTTATATGCACAATGGTGTATTTCGTACCCTGGAGGAGGTAATCGATTTTTATGATGCAGGTGGTGGTGTGGGTCATGGATTGACGGTTCCCAACCAGACCTTATCGGCGGATTCACTGAAGCTGACGCAGGCTGAAAAAAGCGATCTGATATTGTTTCTGCACACTTTAAACGAAGCTGAGCTTCAGGATACGCGACCGCCGGCTTTGCCAGCTTCCGGAATTAAAGCTTTTAACCGCCGAAAGCCGGGCGGAGATTATTAAAACAATCTGATGATGAAACGTCTACTCCTTTATTGCTTCATTCTGCTCGTGTCGATCAGTTCACAGGCTACGGCGCAAAAGAAAAATAAAATGCAATTCGAATTCCCTAAGGAAATGGCCGCCGATGTACAGGCTGCCTATCTCAGGATGTGTGAGCAGGGCTATCTGCTTTATCAGCTCAATTGCAGTGGCTGTCATAGCGAGAAAAAAGGAAGAAAAGAAACAGTGCCTGATTTTACTGTAGATCAACTGGAGGCTTACAAAATCCGGGTGATGAACCCTACGCACGAAGACCGGCTGCCAGAAACGACGCTTACCTCAGAGGAGCTAAGTCTTATCGTTACTTTTTTTACGTACAAGAGACCGCAGCACCGGTAGTTTCGTTTACTTCTTTTTCGAACGATTCCGCTTCATTCTTGCTTTTCTTGCCTCATAGCGGTCGCGATAAAAATCAATATTGGTGATCAGTCCCAGCACATGAAAGACAGGCATGGCGGCTAACGCTAAGAAAAACCCGCCGACAACGGAAATAGGAAGATACCGCAGCAGGATGGTACCTACAGAGGCTTTGAGATGAGTAAACAGCAGATAGGCCATCAAGGCTCCTGCCATTACGGGCCACATACGTGCAATAAATAGTTTTGGCTTTATCATGTTTTCAAAGACTTTTCCGGCGTGTCCGGTTGGTTTCTGAATCTTAATAGCGTTAGGTCGGGGGCATCGGGTAGGTGATGTTTCTAATCTTTTGTCGCCCTTATAAATAGTCGGTATGCCCATGCCGCAACGGTTATTTAAGAGCTCCGGTCTAAAACTAAATTTTTCGCTTAAACTGAATATTATTTCTAAGATACCGAAATGCATCGTACCTGCACAATGCCTGCCCGCTGAATATGTATTTTTCCCGGTACGTCAATTGGACATCCCGTTACAGAAAAGCGCATGCGCCATCATTCCGAAGCCTGTCTATATTCACAAAAAATTAAAGAAAATGAAAGGCCCCGCTACACTTCTCTTATTGCTTTGTTCCTTCTTTGTGTTGCAAAGCAGCAGTTGCAAACACAGTAATGACGACTCCGTTTCACCCGGTGGAAACAATTCGCCCATTGCAGGCCAGTGGTACATCAGTTACTATTGGGACAATGACAAAGAGGAAAGTTCAGATTTTTCCGGTTATACTTTTTCGTTTCAGTCCGGGGGCATTCTGACGGCTACGCGGGGGTCTTCCAGTGCCAGCGGCACCTGGCGCGAAACTGTGGATGACGGAAAACCCAGGTTTATCATCAACCTCAGCAGCAGCAACGAAAAACTACAGGACCTGAACGACGACTGGATCTTACTCAGCAAAACGGAAAATGAGATCAAGCTGAAAGACGATAATACTTCGAAAGTTGAGGAGCTACATTTTTCAAGACAATAGCGGCGGCTCTGTGCCTGCGGCAAAATGGTCGATAAGGCGCGGCTGTGTAAGCTGATTGTCGCAGATGATGTTGATAAAGGCCAGCAGTTTTTGTGCCGTCTCTACATCGTCATCTTCGCTAATCATGCCGGGTGCTATGGCCGATTTTCCGTAGGTTTTGAGTGTGTGCAGCGCCTGCACCAGTTTCGGAGGAAGGCCATTGTCCACCAGTTGGCTAATGTCTGCTTCCGCATTTTCTCCGGTTCCGCCAAGAAAAATGCACAGTTTCTGCAATGCCAGCCGGAGCAGCGCAGAGGCACCCCGTGGAGACAAAAACAATATTTCGCGCGCTTCTACAAACAATTCTTTTACGGCTTCCGGCATATCCTCATTGGGCTGTATGGCCGCGCCGTTGAAAGGGAAGATGATTTTTTCGCGAAACCAAAGTGTATTTCCCCCGCAGTTTTCGCAGCTCGTGCCCAGAAAATCGTGGAGCTTGCTATCCTGATTCACAATAAGTCTTCCGTTATTAATATCAAGCCTGTTGCGGTAAAGTAGCCCCCAGTCTTGCCGTGCAAAAACGCCACAATGCGGGCAGCTAAAAGCCCTGGCGTTTATTTCTGGCGGGGTGTATGAAACTAACATTAGCGCAATATTCTGGTAATGACAAATTTATAGGCAGGAGCTACAGCACACTGCATAGTATTCGGGATATAACGTTAAAATAATATTCGCAGCCGGTGTGCTTTTTGCCCGGCCTTGCGAAACAACATCGGGGCATAATTATTTAACTGCCTGTCATCATAACAACGTATCAAAGAATAGTGTAACCCTTTTAGTTTACTTTTGTTTGGTTATAACACCCCGATAAGCGTATATGAAATTTTCTAAGGAGGCCCGGATTGGACTATTGGTAGCTGCATCGATCCTGATATTTTTTGCCGGTTTTTATTTTTTGAAGGGAGCTAATATTTTTTCCGGAGAAAACGAATATTATGTGTATTACGATAATGTTCAGGGATTGCAGCCCTCATCTCCGGTACAAGTTAAGGGACTTGCCGTGGGCCGGGTTTCTGAAATCAAATTAAATGGCGGAGGCAAAGTACAGGTGACCATTGCCGTCAATAAGCGGACTAAAATTCCGGTGGGCTCGGTGGCCAAGCTGACCTCTACCGATCTGTTGGGTACCAAAGCCATCAGCCTGGAACTGAGCAATAATGAACAGATTGCTGAAGAAGAGAGCATCATTGTCGGTGATGTGGAGGGCGGGATCATAGATGCTTTATCGGTGGAGATCACTCCTTTGCTTCGCGATATGCGTCATGCAGTGGGTACGCTCGATTCTGTTTTGCTGAGCGTGAATGGAGTGCTCGATGCAGAATCCAAAGAAAACTTGCGGAGCAGCATTGCGAATCTTGACGTTACCATGGATAATTTCTCCCAGTTGTCGTCAAGGCTCAATGCTGAAAGCACACAGTTGCAGGGTGTGATCCGAAATGCCAACAGTATCACTTCCAATCTGGCCAGTAACAACGAGCGGATCACCAACATCATCAACAACGCCTCCACCATTACGGACCAGCTTAATCAGGCCCAGATTGATAAAACGATGAATGAATTCCGGCTGGCTGCCAATCAGCTAAATGATGTGCTGGCTAAAGTGAACGGAAAGGATGGCTCCCTGGGATTGCTGGTAAACGACCCTGCCATGTACAACAATCTGAACAGCTCGTTGCATACGCTCAATAGCCTGATGGCCGATATAGAGGCGCATCCCACGCGCTACATTAATCTCACTATCTTTGGCCGCAAAAAGCAGTAAACGCCTTGGGTTCGGCTCATAAAATTTTCAAATCACGTCCCGCTGTTGCGGGATGGTGTGTTTTAATGCTGCTGCTGGCTTTGGAAGCCCGTGCACAAACGGGTTCAGATACTTCGTCTAAGGTGCCGATCGAAATTCTGCCGGGAAACGGTACTCGTTTTGAGTATGTCACTACCGACTCCGGAGCAGTGAATAAACTCATTGGCAATGTGGCCCTGAGGCAGGGAGAAACCAATATGTACTGCGACAGCGCCTACATTGACCTTGCACGAAACAATGTGTATGCCTACAGCAACGTGAATATCGTTCAGCAGGGAGGCACACAGGTGCAGAGCGATTACCTCCGTTATGTGGGTAATACACATAAGGCCTACCTGAGGGGCAATGTACATCTGGCTGACCAGAAGAACAACCTATGGGCCGAAGACCTGGAATATGATGTGCGCACCAAAGTGGGCACCTACAACAACGGAGGAACGTTGCAGAGCGAAAACACTACCCTGTCCAGCAATGCCGGCATGTATAATGCCCGCAGTAAAGACAGTCGCTTTACCGGTGAGGTCTTTGTTACCGATCCGGATTACAATGTGACCTCCACCGACCTCGGCTATAATACAGAAAGCCGTGTGGTTGTCTTTTATGGCCCCTCTGTGGTTCTGAACGATAAGTCGGAATTGCATACCCGCAGCGGAACCTGGGATGCCAAAAATGAGATTGCTCACCTTGTGGACCGTTCATCTATAAAGAACGAAGCGCAGTATATCGAAGGGGATACGCTGGATTATAACCGTAAGTCGGGCTGGGGCCTTGCCCACGGCAATGTATTGGCACTCGACACGGCACAAAAGGCAACACTCTTTTGCGGATTTGCAGCCTATAATGAGAAAAGCCGAAAACTTTGGTCGACCCTGAAACCCGTGATGAAAAGAGTGAGCGGAGAGGACAGCATTTACATCAGGGCCGATACCTTCTTTGCTGCGCCGGTACCAAAAGTTAGAGACAGCATCCGTGCCCTTCATGCTTATGAAAATAACAGCAAAGTGCAGGCATTGGCCGATAGCCTGCATGTGGAAGCAGATACAGCGACCGCCGACTCTACAGGTCCCCGCTACTTTATCGGATATCATCACGTAAGGATTTTTTCCGATTCTCTGCAGGCGGTGTGCGATAGTATCAGCTACTCTCAGGCCGACTCCATCATGCGCCTGATGGATCATCCGGTAGCCTGGAGTCGTCGGGGTCAGATTACCGGCGACACGATTCTGATCTATACCGATACCAGTAATATCCGAAAATTGTTTGTGCCCAACAATGCCATTATCGTCAAGCAGACAGGGCCTGACAAAGCAGGTATGTATGATCAGGTGCAGGGAAAAACGCTTACCGGGTTTTTTGAGCAGGGTAGTCTTCGCGAACTGATATTTTGGCCGGGAGCCGAAGCTATACAATACAGTACGGATGATGATGGTGCTTACCTGGGGATGAATCAGGCGCAGAGTGAACGTATCCGTGTGCTTTTTGATAGCTCCGAGATCAGCAGAATTGTGTTGGAACAGGATGTGAAGCAAACGATGACTCCCATGCAACAGGTAAATATTCCTGCAGCGCGTCTCAGCCGGTTCAAATGGATGCCCGAAAGACGACCGCAAAGCATTCAGGAGCTTTTTCTCTACGATCCCTACGAAAATCTTTCTGCGAAAAAAGACAACACTCCTTTAGAAGAGGAGACAACCGCAAAGCCTAAGAGCAAACCGTTGAAGCCAAAGCGGAAGCGGTAGGCAATAGCTGCCTGGGTAGAAATGATTTTTTACTGTTTACTTTTGCCCTCACAGTTTAGACACACATGCAGGTTTACAAATTTGGCGGGGCCTCTATTGCTACGCCCGAAAGAATGCAGGCGCTTTTGCCCATCATCAGTCATGCTGAAGAACCATTAATCCTGGTTGTTTCAGCGCTCGGCAAAACAACGAATGCGCTGGAAGCAGTGGTAGCCAATGCCTGCAAAGGGCACAAGGATATCGCACATCAACTTGCTAAAAAAATAGAGGACGAACATCTGACCTATGCTGCACAGCTTGTAAGTGGCCGGCATGCGGATGAACTGGTAGGGGCACTCAATGTATTCTTCACAGAACTTTCGTGGGCTATCGACGATGCTGATGAGGACCGCTATGATTATTCCTACGACCAGATCGTATGCATGGGTGAGATGATGAGCACGAGGATATTTGCGGCCTTTTTGCAACAGCAGGGGATGGACTTCCTTTGGGTGGATATCCGCGATGTGATCCGAACAGACGATACTTATCGCGATGCGCGTGTGGACTGGAATTACTCACAAAAACAGGCGGAGGAAAACATTGGCGTTCTTTTAAAAGGTGGTAAGAACATCATTACGCAGGGTTTTATTGGTGCCACTGCAGACAATGCCTCGGTGACATTGGGCCGCGAAGGGTCGGATTATACCGCTGCTATGCTGGCCGCCATGTTGCAAGCCCGGTCAGTGACGATCTGGAAGGATGTGGAAGGCCTGCAAAATGCCGATCCCAAAGAATTCTCCAACACCGTAAAAATTGAAGCTATCACGTATCATGAAGTGATCGAAATGGCCTATTATGGCGCACAGGTGATTCACCCCAAGACCATCAAGCCGCTTCAGAATAATAATATCCCCTTGTATGTGAAATGCTTTCTGGATAAGGATTTGAAGGGTACTGTAATCATGAATGAAGTGGACAGTATGTTCTATCCACCCTTGATCGTACTCAAGAAAAAGCAGATTTTATTGCAGGTCACCACGCGCGATTTTTCTTTCATCACCGAAGACAATCTTGCCAACCTGTACAGCATTTTTCACAACATGAATATCAAAGTGAACCTGATACAAAATGCAGCCATCAGTTTTGTAGCCTGCATAGATCATAAGGAAGACAAGGTGCAGCAGCTTGTGGACGCTTTAGGCAAAGACTATAAGGTGTTTCGCAATGAAGATGTACAGTTGCTTACCATCCGTCATTATACCAGCGAAATTTTGTCGGATCTTACCCGGAGCCGTTTCATGCTCCTCGAGCAAAAGACCCGACACACGGTGCAGGTAGTGATGAAATAGTCAGCTATCTCTGAGCTGTAAAGCCTTAGTTGGTTCATGCTTTCCATACCGCTGTTGCACGAAGGAAAGCAATGCGATGATCACCACAAACTCGTATGCTGCAAAAAAGCGTTCCTGAAGCGATGGGAACAGGAAAAGCCTGATCACCACAGTAGTCACTACGATCTGGACCAGGGTTTTTATTTCAGCATGAGCTTTGAGAAGCAGAAGTCCGGCAACAGCCATGAGGAGAAGATACAGCATATCTGTGCGCAGGATGTACAAAACATCCCTCCAGTGGTGAATATATTCCTTGACCGAAAACAGAAAGGCAAACTGCGTGAACCAGTCGGCCCGGTCTCCCATAAGCATGGGCACGCCCACAACACAAATCAGACTAATGCTGCCGACCACCAGTGATTTCCAGAATATGTTTTTTGTGTTTTTCAGATAAAGAAAATAGGCGATCACAATGGCCAAAACAAAGTTGTCTATACGCGAAAGCGTGGCGAGCAACAGGAAAAGGATCAGCATCCACCGGGGCTTTTTAGTAGCAACGGCGTATAAGGTGAGCAATACAAAAAGATTAGACAGTGCATCGGGCGTGGAATAGCGGTCGAGCATAGCAAAGATGGGCAGCATGGCGATGCTGGCCGCAGCCGCAAAGGCAAGGGGCCGCTGCAAAAAGTGACAAAGCCAGTGATATACCAAAAGGATGATGAGGAAGCAAGCGATAATGGACGGTATGAGTGTGGCTAACACAAGATGAACGCCGGCTTTGTGAAGCAGGAATACCAATAGTGTGTAGAGCGGCTTGGTCCTGAAAAAGCTCAGCTCCTGGCCGAAGATCCTGGCATCCTTCAGGCATTGTGCACGATCATCATAATTCTCTGTCAGACCGCGGAAAACTTCCGGCGATACCTCCTGTTGTAAGGTGTGATAGACACTGTCGTGAACTTTTTGAAGGTCATGCTCAGAATATTCCACCGACACACCCATATAGGCGATCATGTCCCAGTTATAAACGGGTTTTTCACTGAGCACAAAGACAAACACAGCCGCGAGAACTACAAAAAGCAGGTCAAAAATTTTGTTGCGCATAAGGCAAACGGAATCGTTAATCTGCAAAATGACAAAAGTTCCAGGGCATGTATTGCAGGCAGCCGTGTGTTTTGCAAGTTGATAACAAGCCGTTACATGATCTTCTTACCCTTCATCGCTTCTTTTAGTGCGGCATCCATCACGCGTTCGGCATAGGGGCGGGAAACATCATTGAGGCGCTCGGTTTCTTTTTGGATCAGGTCTTTGTCTTTAGACTCGATGGCGCTTTGCAGTTTTGCCATGTGCGACCGGGTGAGCTCTATCTCGGCGGGCTCCAGAAAGTCTTTGTGCTTTGAGAGAAATTTTTCGGTGGTATCCAGCATTTGCTGTGCCTCGGTTGTCGCTTCTACCAGCGCCCGAAGCTCTATGTCGGTCCGGGCATGTTGTAAAGAATCCATCAGCATCTTTTCCACCTCCTGATCGGTCAATCCATACTGCGGTTTCACTTCAATAGTTTGCTCCACCCCGCTGCGCAGTTCTTTGGCTGATACTTTCAGTATTCCGTCTGCATCTATCAAAAAGCTAACTTCTACTTTGGGTAGGCCAGCGGGCATTGCGGGTATTCCCGTCAGATTGAATTCCGCCAGTTTGCGATTATCCTGCACAAGGTCGCGCTCACCCTGAAATACAGAAATTCTCATGCCGCTCTGTCCGTCTTTTTGGGTAGTGTATTGTCGCCCTGCTTTGTTCGGGATCTTTGAGTTGCGGGGGATTAGCACATCCATTAATCCGCCCATGGTTTCGATGCCCAGCGACAAAGGCGTTACATCGAGCAACAGCATATCGGTATTGTTGCCGGCAAGAATATCCGCCTGCACCGCGGCGCCCAGTGCCACTACTTCATCGGGGTTGAGTTCGTCGTGTACTTTCTTACCAAAGAATGATTGTACCCGTTCCTTCACAAGGGGTACACGGGTCGATCCGCCTACCATCACTACTTCATCTATCGAGTGGATATCAAGGCCTGCGTCGCGCAAAGCCTGCCGGCAACTATCCAGTGTGCGCGCTACAAGGGGTTCTATCAGTTTGTTGAAATGGCTGCGGTCTAAAACGACTTCTCTACCATTAATCTCTGTGGTAAAACGATCCTGTGTTGAAAGTTGTTTTTTTGCTTCTTCTGCCGCCAGTCTCAGTCTTTGTAACAGGCTTTTGTCCTCCGTGTTTCTCCATTCGTCGTCGCTTGCCCGCCAGTGGTTTGCGATAGCGCGGTCCATATCATCGCCGCCAAGGTAAGTGTCGCCATGGGTAGATAACACTTCGAAAATACCGTTGGTAATATGCAGTATAGAAACGTCGAAAGTGCCGCCACCAAGGTCATAGACTGCAATCGTCTTCTCTTCATCGGCCTTCACACCCAGTCCGTAGGCAAGGCTTGCTGCTGTGGGTTCATTGATGATGCGAAGTACATCAAGTCCTGCCAGTTTTCCCGCGTCTCGTGTAGCCTGTCGTTGCGCATCGTTAAAGTAGGCAGGCACCGTGATGACGGCTTTGCTCACCGGTGTTTTCAGGATGTGTTCGGCGCGATGTTTCAGCTCGCGCAGTATTTCCGAAGACAGCTCGATGGGCGTAAAAAACCGGTCGTCCACCTGCACTTTTACCAGGCTATCGGTATTGTCGTCAATTATCTTGTAAGAGAATTGAGCTGCATGTTCGCTCAAGTCGTTGTAGGATTTTCCCATTAGCCTCTTGGCGCTGTAGATTGTGCGTTCCGGGGCATCGGTCAGCCGGTCGCGGGCGGCGTTGCCTACCAGAGGGTTGCCATACGCATCGAAGTGAACGATGGAGGGTACCAGTGCCAGTCCGTCCGTTTCGCGCAGGGCTATAGGCTGACGTGTGTCGGGGCGCACAATAGCGACCAGACTATTGGTAGTGCCCAGGTCAATCCCTACAATGCTGTCTTTCTGCTGAATACTTCCTGTTACAAGGTTGATCCCTACTTTAGCCATACAACTGTTTATAAGCCCGCAAAATTAACCCACTGCTGCCATGCACTGATATATTTTCATTATCCGGCTATTCCATGAATTGTCGTTTTGAGGTTTATTTATATTTGCGGCTATTGTATTCACTGCGAAATTCAGGCCCATGCGTCATCTTCACTTATCTTTTGTCCTTTTCTTTTTGTTTCTCGCCTTGCACGCCGGTGCGCAGGATTATTCTAACCGGGGGCTGATGGATATTAAAGATCAGTCGGAGCTGCTGCGCATGAACTGGGTTAAGGCTTTTGAAGACGCGATACGTTCGCACAACTTCGCCGCATTGCCCGCCCTGCGCAAGGAGAACGAGCAATATCTCGATAAGCATCTGGCGGTTTTGGGGCGTATGTATGCGGAAGGCGATGGCCGTGCACTACTTACCGCTGTGAGAAATTATATGCAGATCGAGCGCCAGTTTGTTCGCGACGCCATGGTTTCGGCCGAAGCAATTGACGGAAACAGTCAGGAGGCCATTGACCGGGTGTACAGAAAGATCAATGAATTTGGCGAAAAGGAAAAAATGTTTCTTGTTGATATCAACAATGCCATTGCTACAGAAGGTCTTAACGCGGGCGGGGATGCCGGCGCGCCCGCAGACGAAGGGATTAGCGATGACGAAGAGTTTGAGCAACCGCATGGAAGTGTGGTTGAAGAAACGAGCCCGCGCAGACGAGGAAGATTGCCGCATGAACGTGGCGGCAGCGATGACGACGAGAAGCAAGCCCGTAAAAAATCGAGGAAAAAAAGCCGGTCAGCTTTGCCGGATGAGGAAGAAGAATAGCAGGCTTTCCCTACGATTGAACGATTATGGAGAGGAGGCAGTTGCGAACCTTTGGGGGGTTAGTCTTTCGGATGAGGGACCTGAAGTTTGCGCAAGCCGCTCAATACTGTATTGCATTTTCGCTATTTTGTCCATTCAGGCCTTGCCTTTTTCGTGCTTTTCGAACAACTATACGCAGAACATAAAGATCGTGTTTTCAATCTGGCGCTCCACTATGTACAACAAACGGAGGATGCAGAAGAGATCACACAAGACGTGTTTGTATCCGTTCATGAATCGCTCAGTGATTTTCGTCACGACGCAAAACTCTCTACCTGGATTTACCGGATTACGGTAAATAAGTCGCTGGACTTTTTGAGAATGCAGAAGCGCAAAAAGCGTTTTGCCTTTATTACTTCCATCTTCCAACCCGGCATTGCGGAGTCACTTGATCATCGACCTTTCGATCATCCCGGCGTGCACCTTGAGCAAAAGGAGGCGCTGCAAAAAATATTTCAATGCATGAATGAATTGCCCGAGCGGCAGAAAACAGCCTTGATTCTCAGTAAAATCGAACAACTCTCACAGGTAGAGGTGGGTGCTATTATGGACCTGAGCCCGAAGGCTGTAGAATCACTGGTACAGCGAGCCAAGTCCAACTTACTTTCTAAATTAAAAGCGAAGGATTAATGACCGGATCGCGTCAAAAACTATGCTGCAGATGAAAGAGCCATTCGACATATTAAGCAAGGTAGAAAGGGTGGAAGCTCCGCCATTTCTTTACACAAGGATACTGCAACGCATTGCCAGCCTTAGGGAAGAAAAAGTACAACCCGCATTCGCTTTTTCTGTCCTGCTTTCCCTGGTGCTGGTAGTCTTGCTGAACCTTACCACCTTTATGCATCATCAATCCGAGCCCCAAAAGGGCGTGCAGGCATTTGGTTTTCTGCAACCCCACAATGAATTGTATTATGACTAAGTCGAAGCTGCTGACGATTGCGGTGGTTCTTTTGCTCGCTGTTAATTTATTGCAGCTATGGATTGTTGCGACACCCCATGGTGGTAGGCGTATGCCGGAAGGGCCGAAGGACATAATTATCGAAAAATTAGGTTTCGACAAGGAGCAGCAACAACGCTATCTGGAAATGATTCGCTGGCATCGCACACAGATACGTGAGCGGGAAGAACAGATTTTGTCGGTAAAAAAAGCACTGTATGCCACACTGAATGATAGCACTGCGGCAGGAAGCAAAGACAGTCTGCTCCATGAACTGGGGCAATTGCAAACCCAGATAGAACGCGTACACTACCGGCATTTTGAAGATATCAAGTCAATTTGCAGACCCGAACAGATGGAACGATACGAGGCATTTACCCGAGAAATAGATCAGCTATTTGGCCCGCCGGAAAGGCAACGAAGGCCGTAGCAAACGCTTGTCATTGCCACAAAATATGGTACGGAACTGCCCATAGATTTTTTCCGAATGGAACAACCTCTTTACCGGAGTACAACACTACGCCACCGATAAAATCTTTGCCTACCGATTCCTGCAAAAACCTGATTCCGCTGAAGTCCTGAATATTGACCGCTTCGGACTTTTTAATTTCAATGCCGAATACAGTACCGTCCGGCTTTTCTAAAATAAAATCTACCTCTTTGCCATCACTTGTTCGGAAGTGGTAGAGCTTTGCTTTTGTTGTGCTAAATGTGAGCAGCTTTGTAAGTTCTGTTGCGACAAAATTTTCAAGGACGTGTCCGAACAAATCAGGCTTGTTGCCTGCAATATCCCTTAAGTTTAGATCAAGCATATGGCAAAGCATTAAAGTATCTGTCAAATATCCTTTTGGAGATTTTACCAGACGCTTGCCTATATTTTTATACCAGGGTGCAACATCAAAATTCAGAAACATCATTTTTAGAATATTCCGGTACGCTTTACCAGTTACGGAGTTAAGACCAATAACGCGTGAAATTTCTGAATCGTTGATCAGGTTTCCTGCCCTTGTAGCCAAAATTCTCAATAAGTTGGGCAACAGCGCGGTTTTTTCCAGCTCAGCAATCATCTTAACATCTCGCTGTAAAATAGTGGTCAGGTAACCGTCAAACCATATACTTCTTTCCTTCTGGCTTTTATCCGCAATTTCAGGATAGGTCGCCATTTCGATAGCGTCAAGCAAGCCCATACCTCTGTTTTTTATTCCGGTAAAATCCATGTGGATCATTCTATCCAGTCCATTACCGATACCCGATGATGATTCGGCCGCACAAAAGGGATACAGCGTAAGCACACTCATTCTTCCCACTAAAGGCTCTGATAGTTTTGGCAAACCCATGATATTGGCTGACCCGGTTAACAAATACCTTCCATTTGCGTTATCCTTATCCTTTAAGCGCAGCTCATCAGCTACGATTTTCAGGGCTCTAAAGAGGTCCGGAACCATTTGCACTTCGTCAATGATCAGTGTGTTATCATAAGAATTCAAAAAAGCTTCGGGTGCAGCAGCAGCAGCAGCCATTTGTGTTGGCCGGTCGAATGTAACATAGGCAGCAGGATTCGCGTTTTTGCCAATATCCGATGCTATACTTTGTACAAGCGTACTTTTGCCTGTCTGCCTTGCTCCGTTAAGAAATACCACAGGACTCACTTCTAATGCATCTTTGAGCACAGGCGTAATTTTTCTGTCTAGTGTCTTCATCTTTGGATGTTCAATCGCTTGCAAATTTAAAGCGTTGCTTTAAAAATATTAAAACCTACCTTTAATTTTGCAAAAATTAGGTGGGATGTTGGATTGGTCTCATTCCAAAATTATCAGTCTGTGTGGATCATCAGGGAAAACCGCGGCGTAAATAGAATTTGATCAGCATCACCACGACATCTAATCAGCGTCATGTGGAAATGGCTTTCTTCTTCCTAATTTGTAGGTCAATAATTTTATCATGCTCAAGTATATCATTGCCTGGTTTCCCATGCTGGTGATTGCCATCATGAATGGAATATTGAGAGAGGGAGTTTTTCGCAGGTTTTTGAACCCCTTGCGGGCCCATCAGCTTCCTACCATCACGCTTATCGATTTTTTTGCCGTTTACTTCTGGCTTTTTTTTCGGCGATATCCTCCGGAGAGTGGCCAACAGGCGTTTTTGGTGGGGGCAATGTGGATGGTGCTGACGCTTGCGTTTGAATTCAGCTTTGGTAGTTATCGTGGTTTATCCTGGGCCGAAATGCTGGCAGATTATAACCTGGCCAAGGGTAGAATTTGGATGCTTATTCCGCTGTGGCTGCTTGTGGCGCCTTACCTTTTTTACGTTTTGTTGCGCCGTTAGTTTTTTGTAGCCCGCAAAATTTCCCGTTTGCCTTTGGGTCCGGCTAATTTCTCCACCGCAAATCCGGCTGTCTGTAAGGCTCTGCGCACCGTTCCCTTGCTGCAATAGGTAGTAAGTACCGCGCCGATGTTCATTAGCTCAAACAGGTTATGGAAAACCGCTTCCGACCAAAGCTCAGGTTGAGCGTCTGGCGCAAAAGCATCGAAATAAACGAGGTCGAACTTTTCTTTGCTAACAAAAGAATGCAAGGAGCCCTGCCATTTGGTGAGATGAAAGTGCGCCGTGATTTCTGTCTCAACATTCCACGGCGCTGTATGGATTTGCGAAAAAATTGAAAACCAGGCATCCCTACCTAACAAATCCGGATAGTTTAAACGCAGGACCACATCCGGGGGAAGCACTTCAGTCTCTATGGCGTGGTAAAGCACATGCAGGCCTAAGTCGTTCATAGCGTGCAGCGTCAGCAGGGCATTTAGGCCCGTACCGAAGCCCATCTCGAAAATCTTGATCGTTTTGCGGTCTGTGTGCTGATCCGTCCAATGTTTCAATCCCTGCTGTATGTAGATATGCAAGCTTTCCTGCAGTGCACCATGAATGCTGTGATAATAAATATCTGTGCCGGGAAGGTGCACCGTGTGAGAGCCATCGGTAGTGAGGAAAAGCTCGCGCTGCATGGGATAAAGGTACCGGGACAAAGCGATTTATTCATCCGGGTTTTTCTCTTTTTGCAGACACCATTGAATAAGATCTACCAACGTGCTTAGAAAGCCGGGATTTCTAGATTTTTGGTTACAGGGCATTGCTGATAATTTATAGTAAAAGCTACAAGCCGGCCATGGTCTATCGTTGGCACATTCTCTCCGGCGCCGATACTCTGTTCAGGGTTTCATTTCATGATCAAAAAAATTTTCAAAGTATAAGCTGGTAAACAGTTTGGAATCGTCGATTTTATAAGAGGATAATTTTTGTCGGTAGCCCATAGATATTTCCCGGCTTGTTGGCATGCATCTGCAAAAAAGTTATTTCCCTAATCTGCTTTGTAGCTCGGGAACCACATTCTCGAAGCTGCGCAACAGCCGATCCCATTGACGAAACGATTCGTCTGCACTTGCGGCGGTGCCTGCCGGTGCGATTTCAGAAACGAGCTTCGCTTTGTAGGTGAGCGGATCGGAGTTGCCGGTTTTTACAATCAACCTCGTGCGGATTGTTGCAGATTTAAAGTTTTTAACTACCCATGCGGTGCACATATAGCCCGTAGCTTTGTCTGTTACCTGAATCACGTCGAAGCTATTGGTGATGATTCTGCTGATTAACCGCCAGGCTTCATCTTCGCTATGATTAGTACGAATATCTACATCCTGGTTCGCGAGATTGGTCACGAAAGAATTTTCATAAGCATCGTCCTTTTCCATTTTGATGTAGTCGTTGGATGGAAGGTCATGGCTTTCGTCATTTACATAATTGCGCTCCTGAGCAATAAAGCCGATTTTTTCCGCTCGTACATTTACGGTTCCTTTGGGTTCTACTTTTATCATAGTAGTACCAGATCCCACCAGTTTTCCATTTACGAATAGTTTCGCATCAGCATCTGTATTGATGGTGATTTTCTTGGTGCGAAGACGAGCGAAGGTAGATTCCGGGTGCAGCCAAAGCAATGCTGTTGTGACGGCAAAAAGGATTATGTTTTTCATGAGTGGCAATTGAAGTGTGATTGTGCTTTTTGATTATTGTTTGAAGATTTTTTCTGTTATCCTGCCGCATTGAAACAGACGACCCTGCGTAACACGCCCGGCAAAAATGGTAAGGTCACCAGGCGCTCATGCTTAGTTCTTAGGCCTGCACCCCCTGCTTTTTTTTGAGTCATTTGTCAGTTTTTATTAAGTGAAAAAAAAGTTTTTTGAAGCGACTAAAGTCTTGCATCCCGCAGCCTGTATTCGCCTATTTTTTGGTCCATGCTTATTTCTGTGCTCAGCGCCAGCGCCACAACCTGAGCCGTGTTCTTTGCTCCTGTTTTTTTGAGGATGTTTTTGCGGTGGTTCGATACCGTATCCTGGCTGATAAAAAGCATCTGTGCAATTTGTTTGCTGCTGTATCCTTCCATCAGTAGGGATACGATTTGGCGTTCGCGTTTGGTTATGAATGTCATAGAATGAATATTTGTGCGTTGTCGAAAAATGGATGTCTCAAATAAATTTGCCCGGAACGGTTCTGTCTTTTTTCGCTCTACTTTGAACCGTTTTTGCTGACTCAAAATTCCAAACCGCTAAGCGCGCCTACAAGGTGGAAACTACCGGATTTTGTAGCGTAAAATGGCTATGCGGGCAATGCGTAGATCTACGCGAAGTGATGCGTAGGTTTACTGTAAAAAAGGCGGGACTGCAGTTATAAATCCTTGCCTGGCGTGGCTTTCCGGCGAACAACACATGCTGGCTTTTTCGCCGCCTGTTTTAATGATGATAAATATGTTATAGTTTCCCTTTTACAAAAACAAAGTTTATGAAAGACAAACGCTTACTCTTTTCGGCTTTAGCTGTCATCTTCGCTGTTTTTCTGCTTGTAACAATCCCACGCCGGAAGCGGATACAACCAATGCCGACAGTCTTAAGGCTCAGGCCGCCCCACCTCCTGCTCAGGCAATAAAGCTCGTTCCTTGCCTGGCACAAGGTGGAGATCCTTGCACGCCTGAATGCCTCGAACGGATTTATTGGATACATAATATTTCATTCGAGCGATTTCAATACGTCACAAGAAACCATAACGGCAATCCCAAACATTCCTATTCAGGACCTGAATTGACCGAATTAGCCGAATCTGTAAACAGTCATGATTGCGACGGAACCGTGTTAATAGATGCCAGTGGAATCATATCGTTTAATCCTGCAGTTCCGACAGTTTATTCGATTCCGCTTTTTAAGGCCATTATCGCGATGAATCCAAGCCGGATTGAAGTTCATGAAGCGACTGATCTGAAGACAGACGAGCCGGAAATGATTTTGAAAGTTGATTTCAACGGATCTACGCAATACTTCGACATCAGCGACTATCATCCGTGAGCCCCTTTCTTATTTGCTCGCTTTTATCACCCTTATTGCCGATTGTTGTCGGATTCAGAACCCGTTCCTCTGTACTTTGGTGGTATTGCCTCACTGCATTTTCCTTTGACATTACAGGCACTTTGCTCAAGCGTGTTTTTCTTGTCAATCATCTTGTGGTGGGCAATATCTTTTTGGCTGTCGAGTTTCTGTTTTTGTCGTTTATTTTCAAGAGAGCGGTATTTGGTAAGCGCAGCCTTTTATTTTTTGTGTGGCTCGCAGTTGTCGTTGCCGTGTATGCCTTCATGAGTGTACGCACCTTTCAAACCTTCAACCTCACCTCCGCAAGTATTTTCTATTTCGTGTACGTAGTCTATGTCTTGCTGGGTTTTCTTTACATCCTCAGAATGTCTGAAGTGATCCTGTTAGAGCGATCCTGGTTTTTTTGGGTCTGTGTTGCTTTTGGATTGTATTCCTCGGGAGACTTTCTCTTGTTTTTATTTAGAAACTACATTGTAGAAAAAAATAGTGATCTGATGTCGAAGCTTTGGAACTACCTGTTTCTTACTTCAAATATTTTGAAGAACTTGTTACTCGGTATTGCAATTTACTGGCACGTAAAACCCAGGCATGAGCCTCGCTAACGAAATTGTATTTGCGATCGTTGCATTTCTTATACTCATGATGGGCATCATCTTCTTCGTGGTGCTCTATCAGCGGCGTATGTTTCATCACCATCTCGAGCTGAAAAAGATCAATGAACAAAAACAAAAGGAATTACTGCAGGCATCCATACAGGGCGAAGAAGATGAGCGTATGCGCATAGCCAGCGAACTGCACGATGATGTAGGCGCATCACTCTCGTCAGTCCGCCTTTTTTTACACTCTGCCGCAAAAACTTCCGATCCCGAAATCATTAACCGTTCCCGCGAACTGCTCGAAGACAGCATTCAGAAGGTGCGCAGCATTTCTCACAAGCTTCAGCCTTCTATGTTGCAACATCTGGGGCTAAAAGCCACGCTGGAAGCAATGGCAGAAACAGTAAATAAAAGCGGAAATCTACACATGACTTGTACTTTGGCACAAATACCGGAATTGGATGAAAATACCGGGCTCGCCGTTTATCGGGTAGTGCAGGAATTGCTCAACAATGTGATCAAACATTCCGGAGCCCGTTCGGTATCGTTAAGCGCTCAGCTTTTGCAAGATGCCATTGTGTTGCATTTTGCTCATGATGGCATTGGCCTCACAGAAGAAGAGTTTCAAAAGCAAGTACGCAAACCCGGCGCAATCGGTCTCAAAAATATCGTCAATCGCCTTCAGTCTATCAACGCGTCTATTCAGTTCGAACAGGTTTTGGAAAATCACTATCGCGCCGTAATCAGTGTACCTCTCAATTCGTAGTCTATGTCCGTAATTAAATATTTGGTTGCCGACGATCATAAGATATTCCGCGAAGGCCTTAAGCTGGCCCTTTCTGACGATCCCGGTATTAGCTGCGTGGGCGAAGCAGGAAATGGTAAAGAGGTGCTGGATCTACTACACAGGCTAAAGCCGGATGTTATCCTGCTCGACATCAAAATGCCGGAAATGGATGGCATCGAAACCGTAAAGCGGATACGGGAAACCGACCCGGACGTAAAGCTCGTCATGATCACGATGTACGAAGATGAACATTTCATCATCCATCTGATGGAAGCCGGCGCCAATGGCTACCTGATAAAAAATGCGGAACCCGAAGAGATCAAAGCTGCCATCCATACCGCCCACCATACGGGTCACTATTTTAATGATTATGTCAGCAATGTGTTGCTTCGAAAGGTGATCAAAAAAGATGAACGCAGAAAGCCCGAGATCAGGCTTAGCGACAGAGAGCTACAAGTGCTTACCCTGATCTGCCAGGAATGTACAGCTTCCGAAATCGGGAAGCAGATCTTCCTCAGTGCACGTACCGTAGAGGGCATCAAATCCGGTCTTATCGAAAAGCTGGGCGTCAGAAACACCGCCGGACTTGTAGTATATGCGCTCAAAAATGGGGTGATAGAATAAGGACGGACGCAAGGTTGAAAGAACGCTATCGCATTTATTGCAGCCCATATTTGCTAAGTTTGCGCCATGAAATCCGGACATTTTTTTGGCTTGCTGGCAGCACTAATCCTGGTATCCGCCTGTCGGCAGCAGGCCGCCCCTCCCGATGCTCCCGGCGATCCCGTATTTCAGCACCCATCTGTGCAATCGGTCTCTGAGCGTATCGGTCGCGACCCTGGCAACGCGCGGCTCTACTTTGAGCGCGGGCTGGCACTGCACAACCTTGAGGCCGACTCCTTTGCCATACGCGATTTTAAAAAGGCGGCTTCGCTCGACTCATCAAAGTCTGAGTACTTCAGTGCCGTGGGCGATCTAATGTTTCAGCATAAAGATGTGTCAGGTTCACTGCCCTGGATAGAAAAAGCCCTGCAGTTGAACCCCAACGACCCGAATGCGCGCCTGAAGGTGGCCCGGGTGCTGATCTTTGTGAAGGATTATCCAAAAGCTTTTTCCGAAATCAATACCGTATTGCGCAGAAATGCTATGGTGCCGGAAGCCTACTTTCTGAAAGGACTTATTTATAAGGATCTGAAGGATACCTCCAAAGCCATTTCGAGCTTCCAGACTACCCTGCAGATCGACCCCTCTCATCGCGATGCTATGCTCCTGCTCGGCGCGGTTTATAGCTGGAAGAATGATAGTCTGGCTCTTCGCTACTATGATAATGCCTTCAGGGAAGATACTTCCGATGTGTTCCCGATTTATGCTAAAGGCATGTACTTTCAGGAACGACATCAGTATGAAGCTGCCAAAGAAATGTACAAGTCAGCCATCCTTCACGACAGAGACTACACGAATGCTTATTTCAATACCGGCTATATTCTCATGCAGCAGGATTCGCTGGAAAAGGCGCTTCGCCAGTTTGACCTTGTTACCCGCCTCGACCCTGTCAATGCAAAAGCCTATTACAACCGCGGACTTTGCCGGGAAATGATGGGCGACAACGCAGCGGCACTTCAGGATTACAAGCAGGCGCTCACCTTCAACGAGCAATATACTGAGGCGCAAGAAGCCGTAAAACGCCTGAGCCAATAAATAAAAAGCAAACTTTCAACATATACGCATGGCCATCATTGCACCTTCCATTCTCTCTGCCGATTTTCTCCATCTCGGTCGCGATATAGAGATGATCAACAACAGCGATGCCGACTGGTTTCACCTCGATGTGATGGACGGTCGTTTTGTACCCAACATCAGCTATGGTATGCCCATCATTGCTGCTATGAAAAAGGCAGCACGAAAGACCTTCGATGTGCACCTGATGATAGTAGAGCCCGAACGCTATTTCGAAGAGTTTAAAAAAGCAGGCGCCGATTATCTTACCATTCATTACGAGACAGGCTTTCATATCCATCGCAGCCTCACGACCATAAAATCGCTGGGCATGAAGGCGGGTCTGTCTATCAATCCACATACACCGGTAGATATGGTTCGCGATATCATCCACGAGATCGACCTGTTGCTGATCATGAGTATCAATCCGGGTTTCGGCGGTCAGAAGTTTCTTCCGCTCACTTACGAAAAAATCAGAAGGGCCAGGCAGATCATCAACGATGCCGGTGCCTCCACACTTATTGAAATTGACGGCGGCGTTACGGTTGACAACGCCCCGGATATTCTGGCCGCTGGTGCTGATGTACTGGTGGCGGGCAATACGGTATTTTCTTCTCCCGATCCGGCCGCAACGATAAAAATCCTTAAGCAAGCAGGAAAATAATGTATCTTTTTACCCGTTTACATTTCTTATGCCGCAACGCGTAATCATCCTTCTTGCTTCGCTGTTCTTTCCCTTTGTGCTGCAGGCACAGACTGCTGTTTTGTACGGCGTGGTCACCGACGAGCAGGGCAGGGGCGTAGAACTCGTAAACGTGGCGGTGCAGGGCACCAGCTTTGGTACCAGCACCAATCCCGATGGAAAGTATGAGCTGGAGATACCCGCCGGCAGCCGGCAGCTCGTAGTCTTTAGCAACGTGGGTTTCGACCTGCAGAAAAAATCAGTGAACCTGGCGGTAGGCGAACGCAGAGAGATGAATGTGCTGTTGAAGAAAAAAGCGAATGCGCTTACGGAGTTTGTGAAACGCGACGACCGCGTGCGATACGAAGCCGGCGCCATACAGATACAGTCTAAAAAAGCGAATGAACTGCCAAGCACCATCGGGGGCATAGAAGGCCTGCTGAAAACATTTGTTGGGTCTAATAATGAGCTTACCTCCCAATATACTGTGCGCGGGGGTAACTATGACGAGAATCTGGTGTATGTCAACGACTTCGAGATCTATCGCCCCTTTCTGGTAAGGTCCGGACAGCAGGAGGGCCTGAGCTTTATCAATGCAGACCTGGTTTCTAATGTCAACTTTTCAATAGGCGGCTTTCAGGCAAAGTATGGCGACAAAATGAGCAGTGTGCTCGACGTTACCTACAAAAAGCCTAAGGAATTCAGCGGAGGAGTGATGCTCAGTCTGCTGGGCGCAAACGTTCATCTCGAAGGGGCTTCCAAAAACCAAAAGCTCACCTATCTCATTGGCCTGCGGCAAAAAAGCAATCAGTACTTATTGCAGTCGCAGCCCACCAAGGGTGTGTACAATCCCTCCTTTACCGACATACAGGCATTAGTGAACTACCGGTTCAGCAAGCGCTGGGAGGTAGAACTGATTGGCAACTATGCGCGCAACCGTTTCAACTTTTTTCCCGAAGAACAGACCACCAGCTTTGGTGTTATCAATCAGGCCTATCAGCTCCGTGTTTTTTATCAGGGTTCTGAGATCGATCAGTTCGACTCGCGATTTGGAGGCATTTCCACCACTTACCATCCTTCGGAAAAGCTAAAGCTAAAATTGCTGGCTTCCGGCTTTCAGACCAATGAACGCGAGACCTACGACATCAGCGGAGAGTACCTGCTCGGAGAGCTGGAAACAGACCTTGGCAAAGACAATTTCGGTCAGATCAAAACTTACCTCGGCACGGGCCTCGTTCATACTTATGCCCGCAACTATCTGAAGGTAAACGTGGGCAATCTTGCACACCGGGGTTCGCTCGATGCTGGCAAGCATTTCATTAGCTGGGGCGCCGATGCCAATTTTACCAACATCGATGACAAGCTCAACGAATGGGAGCGCCGTGATTCTGCCGGATTCACACAGCCCTACTACAGCGATTCGGTTGTGATGAAAAGGGTGTATCGTTCGGCTTCCAGCTTTGACTATACCCGGCTCAGTGGCTTTCTGCAGGATAATTTTCGCTTCAACGATTCGCTCGATCTGACGGTGTCGGCGGGTGTTCGGGTGAATTACAATATGCTCAACAGCGAGCTCATCATCAGCCCGCGTATTCAGCTTGCCTACAAGCCCAACTGGAAGCGTGATATAGTTTTCAAACTGGCCGGTGGTCTTTATGCGCAGCCGCCCTTCTACCGCGAAATGCGCGACCTCGACGGAAATGTGAACAAGGACCTTAAGGCCCAAAAATCTGCACACTATGTTTTTGGCGCCGACTATAACTTCAAAATGTATCGCCGGCCGTTCAAGCTTACCGGGGAGCTTTATTATAAAAAGCTCTGGGATATTGTGCCCTACGAGTACGATAATGTGCGTATCCGCTACTTTGGCAAAAACGATGCTGTGGGCTATGCCTACGGCGGCGAAGTGCGGCTCTATGGCGATCTGGTGAAAGATGCCACCTCCTGGGTGAGCGTGGGCATCATGAAAACGATGGAGGATGTGACGGACGATAAGATTGTACTGAAAGATGCCGCCGGTGCTGATAGTGCTACGCTCTATCCCGGGTATGTGCCGCGCCCTACCGATCAGCGCTTTATGCTCGGTATGTATTTCGAGGATTATCTGCCCCGCAATAAAAATTTCAAAGCACACCTCAATCTGATGTATTCCACAGGTCTGCCTTTTGGTCCGCCCGATAAACAGCGCTATGGCGATACCCTGCGCCTGCCCGATTACAAGCGTGTGGATATAGGCTTTTCGGCTCTGCTGCTCGACGGAGCACGGCAAGACCGCCCTTATCATAGTTTTTTCCGCAGTTTGCAATCTATCTGGATCAGCCTTGAAGTATTTAACCTGCTGGGTATTCAAAACACACTATCCTATTCGTGGATTCAGGATCAGACCACCAACAAAGTGTATGCAGTGCCGAACCGGCTTACATCGCGGCTGCTGAATATAAAGATGGTGGTCAACTTTTAGCAAGGAGCTGACTGCTGAAAGCCTTTGCTGGTGCGGCTTTCGATGCTGCTGTCAAAAAAATACTGCAAAAGGTTTGGCAAAAAACTGTGGATGCTTATCTTTGCGTCCCGTTCGAGAGAACAACAAGGTTGATCTCGTAGCTCAGTTGGTAGAGCAATACACTTTTAATGTATGGGTCTTGGGTTCGAGTCCCAACGGGATCACAAAGCCTTCCGCCACGCGGAAGGTTTTCTTTTTCCGGAGGAGCGTTGAAAGCTTGCTTTTAAAAGCGAGGACGGGAAAAGAAAACTTCATTTGCAAAGCAAAGGAAGGCTTTGTAGCGTCAAAGCGAAGGGTCCGGCGCGACGAAGGAGCGCCAATCCCAATGGGATCACAGAATGTGAAAGCCCCCTCAGAGTGGCTTTTGTGTTTTATCTTCTTGTTACTATCGAACAGCCTATAATAACCCACGCAGGTGAGCAATGATAGACAGTATGAATATAACAAACGCAACGATAGCACCGATCAACCATTCCTTATTGCTCGTCAGCCATGTTGGACTACGTTTAACGATTGCAGTTTCAACTGGCGTGGTTAGACGCTCATATGCTTCTATCGCAGCCGCCACACTTATTTCCTGATTTTGTCTTTTGTAGAAATCCTGTGAAATGCGCTCTCGATGGAATTCTATGTGCCGCGCAAATGCTGCACTAGAAAAACTGCTGTACATGGCGGACAACGCCTCTGTAATTGCTTTTAGGTTGCTAACGTTCTTCATTGCAACAGCATAGAGAATGGCATATACCGCATCTTCTATTGAGTCGGGAAAACGCAGTGTTTCGTGTAGGTTGTTGACGTACGTAAACTTCAATACTTCCATCAATATTGGCACAATTTCGGCGATGGGCATGTCAGGTGCATGTTGGATAATTACATCCTGATTATGTTCAAAAGGTGTGATGCTTTTCGCTAGTATGAAGTTCCGCCAGTACTGCAATGCCCGAATCTCCCCAAGCTGCATTAGCAACCTGCACGCATGAATTCTGTTCACGTCCGGCTGTTCAGGTGTGGAAAGAACTCCTAATAAAATTGGCCTTGCCAATTCTGGAGCGCTGTCTTTTGCTTTCTCAATCAGATGCCAATTCCAGGATGCATAGTGCTCTACGTTTGTGGGAATTGCAAGGTGCTCTTCAAAATCTTGCACTTTACCGCCTAAATCAAAATAATAGTCCGTTAGCCGTGCACGGCCAATCGAAGTCAAATATTGATTAGTGATGATAGTTTGGTAAAGCTTAGGAACGCATTCTGCATAATGCAGATGATGGCAAATAGACAAGTGAACTTCAAGCACGTCCGTGGGCAAATCCTGTTCAATATTCTTCAGAACAGTTTCTTTCAGTAGGTCTTTGTCACGAACTTTTTCAACAATCAATCTTGCCAAACCATTCTCCTCCTGTTGGACGTCACCACTGAAAATTGAAGGCAACATTTTCAGCAGCAGTTCATCATCAGCATTCATGGCCAGCAAAACGAACAGATTGTTGTTGAATTGTACGTCTTCCCGAAACCTGACTGAGCCTACCCCATTTTGTTGAACAGCTTTGGTGTAATCTGTTTTCTGTATGAATGATAGACACCAAGCCTTTGCAAAATCAACTAGTTTGGAATTAATTGTTTGAAGATTCCGACCATCTTTCAATAGCTCTTCAATGCGTTTGACTTTAAACCATTCCCATTGTAAATCATTTCGCAGATTCCCCAACAATTCTTCCTTGTCTTTAGGCACTTCGTTTGCGTGGTGATGAAGCGTCTGCAGAACGAGGGACGACTGAAATGGCAGCAGTTCTCGATTTTCATGGGGCCATAAATCCTGATTAGTAATGTTGGTCTTACCAATTGTACTAAATATCCGATCTGCTTCAGCAAAAAATTCTTCTCTATCCAACAGCATTTGCTGGTTCTTTTCCACATATGCCTGCCGCAGTTTCGCATAGTCAACGTGCAGGTCGGGAATGGCGAATTTCTCGCCATAATCTTTTTCTAATGCCTCTTGAAACGCCAAAAGCAAATCTCGGCTTTCATAGCTCAATCTGTTTCTGAATTGTCCCATGTGCAAATCCGAAATCCTACCTGCCTTGTATTCATCTAACAGGTACTGACAACCCTGTTCATCGATCAGCAGCATTAGGTTTCTCTCGTGCCTATCGTACCTGTACATCTTTTGGAAAATGGGGAAGATGCCAGATGTCGTAGCAAAGAATTCCTTAAAAGACTTTGAATACCCTTGGTCAAAGGACAACCGGGTGTCTTTCGCAAATATTCGGTATACCAGTGGTAGAATGGAACCATCAGATTTGAATGCTTCACTTGCATTAACAAGAAGCTTTTCAGTATCTGAATGATTCAAACGCGCTTTTCGAGATAAATCGTACTCCGAAAAAAAGTAAGAGTCCACTACTGCAATGCGCAAAGCCTTTTTGATGTTAACTGTTTGCCTAAACTGTGTAATGATCGATTGCAGCAGTTCATTCGGGCCATAGTTGGAAACTTTTTTCTGCCCTTCGGCGTACACCGTTCTACTTGCCAGAATAAAGTCACAGTAATCTTCGGTAAGATTTGCATGACTCAGATAGCTGACGATAGCACTCCTAGTCTGAAAGTCCTCAAAGTCAATTCCACTATTCAGAATACTTTCAGCTATTTCTTTATCAAAAAACTTAAGTTCAATAAGTGCGTGAATGCAACTAGCTGCAAACTGGCTAAAGCCAGTGCGTGTAGGTATGGCTTTTAATATTATATCAATAAGGCGCTTTCTATAAATATAAGGTGATCCACATGCCGACAATAGAGAGATGATATCGTAAGCAAGCCAATTACTTGTGCTTCTGTAAAAAAGCTTTTGCTCTAAGTAATCAATGACTAGCGTGTCAATATCAACAAAATCAGCCAGCTCATCTACGGAAAAGTTTGATGAGCTATAAAGTGATAAATCCCGATTGCCGTAGTAGTCAAGAATGCGCTTTAGAATTTCAAATCTGGTCGCTTTCAATATTCGGTCTTTTTCAAACCGCACAAGCAACTCCGGCTGTGAATTATTGAGCCAAAGGAAGAGCGCTTCAAATAGTGTTTCGTTTGCCGCAGAAAATAGAAACGAAATGGTATTGTGGAACCACGGCTGCAGCTTATCGGGCGTATGCTCAAAGCTTACTAACTCCTTTACGCGACTAAAAGGCACCTTCTGGAAAGCAGAAGCACACAGGTATTCCTGAAGGTTTTTGTGTTCAAAAGTCCAAACCTCTTCTGCTGCTTCTCGTGTAAATAGAAAGAGGCTTTGAAAACTTCTCCTACTAGCCACATCCGGTATTATGGTTTCTAGTTCATCTGCGTTCAAACCACTTTTGCCTCTCAAAGTCATGCAGAAGGCCACTTTCTCTGCCGTAGTCCGGAAAGCATCTTTGCTTAGTTCAATTTTATATTTGTGCTTGTCCGCTTCAAAACCTTCAAACAGGATTCGCTCAAATAAGGCTGCCTTATGCTCTGGAAAAGGCGCTGTCTTATCCTTATAGAAACGGACTAGGCGTGTCAGGTAATAAGGATTACCGACATACTCGCTGAAACGCGCGGAGTCCAACCTCTGACGAAATTGAAGTTCTTCGCCGGGGAGATGTTTTGCGATATACTCAGAAATGTCCGTGTCGGTAAACTCGTTCAGAACATAGACCTTAAAGCCACGAAGCGGCGGGTACTCCAAGTCGTAGAAGTTGAATCGGCTTGATACGAAAACGTTTACTGCCGGATTGCTTTCAACGAAAAGGTTGAGATAATTGGCAAAAGTCTGGACGTGGGTACTCTTTATATCATCCAAGCCGTCCAAGACGAGCAGTAATGTTTCTATAGGGATATTCTGCCAATCCGGTTGTAGTTGGGATAACAAAGTTTCAATGGACTGACCCTCATAGTCGGTCAGATACGTCCTTATGGGAAAAAGAAGCTCTTTCGCGTCCGCGTAATGTGCTGCCAGCTCGTCAGCTTCCCATGTTTTGCCAAAGCCCGCCGTACTCAACATCACTAACCTTTTGCTGTCCGCTTCTAATGACGGCGCAAATAGTTCAGGAAGCGTTTTGCGCTTCTCGCCAGTCCAGAAAAACTGAAGTTGTCGTTCCTTTAAATCTCCTTGTGCTGTGAGTGTACGTGAAATGTAATTTGGGTTGTGACTGTATGAACGCTTACGTGCCACCTGATACTTGGCTATCCATTCAGAAAAAGCTTGACCATAAAATGCCGAGGCAATCTCCCCCCCGAAATACCTGGCGATGAGTTGTGGACGCGGTCTGACACGCAACTCAGCTTCCAACCCTGACTTGTCCCAAAGAACAAAATCAACCCCTACTGATTTCAGTTTTGCGCGAACTTGTTCAATAGCTTGCTCAGCCTTTTCGGTCTTAAAATCAAAGCTCGTGCATAAGATGAATTCACCCGTGCTTGTGGCAAAGCTTCCTGCTAGGAATGTATCAACGATTTCATGCAACGCCTTTGGGTTTATGTATTGCTCCAGCTTGCATTGTGCCACTGACCGTTTTGATGCATCATAGGGAATGGCATAGATGTCAATCCCTTCCTGAGCGTTCCCTTGCTTTAGAAAATCCCTTGCATCTGCGAAACGTGCATCTGACTTCAGAATGTCAGTACATAGAAGCTGAAATTCTTCCCAGCTTAATTGCTCCTTAAAGGGAAGTGTGTGCGCTAATATATCTGCTACAAAAATGCGATTAGTCATTTGATAGCATTAAGTTCCGCAATCGCTATCAATATATTCATAAGTTCACGTTATAAAATATGCTATTTTCAACTATTTTATTACTTTTTGTACAGTTCTCAATTGCACCTTGAATCTATACTTCATTTAACTTTTTCCGGCACTGGTTTAAGTCTTGCGCAGCAGACTTAAACCCAAAATAAAAGCAGGTCTTTTGACTGGCGAGCAGATTGGCAGGCTGGCTGGTCCGATTCTCATGCTTCCAACAAGGTTTGCGTTACAAACTACGGCGAACCCGGGATGTTTGAAAGGTGCAAGTTTACCATGCGAATAGGATAGCCCAAAAATTATCTTTTTGCGTGCGCAATGATGTGAGAAAAATCTTTTGTTTGCAGCATTTGAAATCTAAATTTCATTTTATTTGTTTTGTAGTAAACCGAATAAAATGAGATACCTGTTAGCTCTTTTACTATTTGCGTCGTGCGCTCCGAAAATCAACTATAACACTACATTTTCCACTCCGTTTGAATTTACGTTAGTTGATACAGTAGTTGCGTCAAAAAATACACTATACTCAAGGGCTATAAGTTGGTCGGCTAAAACATTTATTAGCTCTCAAGCGGTTATTGATGTACAAGACAAAGAAGAAGGAAAGATTATTTGTAAACCAGTAATAGATATAAGTGGTAAATTCTTTCCGCAAGGAGGTGACATCAACTCTAAGCAGAGCTACGTTAGGTACATGATTACTATTGAGGTTAAGGAAAACAAATACCGTTGCAAACTGTCCGATTTTTATCATTATGGGTCTTATAATTCATTTGGTTTTTTGAATGCAGAGAAACCAAATGTGAACAAAAACGCACCATCATCTTATGCAGAATATAGGAGATTCTATTTGATCAAAGAGTATGTCCAGAATGATGCATTAAAGACGATTCAGTCATTAAAAGATGCTATGCGTACCAAAGAAAATGACTTTTAGTGTTAAATTGAAGTAGCAAAGCCCCAGTTCTCCACAGTTTCCAGACCACGTCGCCGCCGCAATTGTTCTCCGAACAGTACTGCCGTTTTACCCTTGTGCCAGTGATAAGCGCTGCTTTACACAAATCTTCCGCAGCATCTACCTAACCCGCTCCCACTGGGCTTTCATGAATGTACTTCGATTTTTCCCAAAAAAATTCATTACTTCTGATCTCCAGCGCAATAGTGTGATATTGGCTTTTACGGCCCCAGTATTTTCATATTGTCGCCAACTAAGGTAAAATTATTTAATGATGCTTATGCGCAACGTTATGCGCTGTTTTGCTCATTAATGCTGTTTTTGCGCAACATCTTGGAAGTGATAATTAGATTTCTTAAATTTGTTGGTTAGACACAACATTAAATTCGATAAAATAGTTTAATGACGGTTATGAGCAACAGAAATTGGTACAGTCTAAGTGATACTGCAATTATTCAGGAACTCGGCAAATATCTGAAGAGCGAGCGAATGCAAAGGAATTGGACACAGGGGCAACTGGCAGAAAGAACCGGCCTGGATAGGTCCACTATCAGCCAGATTGAGAACGGCAGGATTGCAACACTAATGACTTTTGTACAACTGCTGCGCGCCTTGGAAAAGCTGGACATCTTAAATGAATTCCAGGTCAAGAGGCAAGTAAGCCCGTTGCAAATGCTAAAAATGGAACAGGCCCAACGCAAAAGGATTAGAAATAAGAACACTCCTAATAATAACAATAAAGACCAATCATCATGGTAACTGCTGAGGTAAAGCTATGGGGAGAAACAGTAGGTGCGGTATTATGGGATGATGACACTAAAACAGGGGCCTTTGAGTATGCTCCTGAATTTATTGCAAAAGGATTAGCTATATCGCCCCTAATGATGCCATTACCTAATATGGGTGAGCACCGGATATTTATTTTTCCCTACCTCAATTTTGAAACTTACCACGGCCTTCCAGGTATGATAGCAGACTCTTTACCTGACAAGTATGGTACGACACTTATCGATGCCTGGCTAGCCAGAAATGGCCGACCGCCAGGTAGCGTTAATCCGGTAGAAAGACTATGCTATATCGGTCATCGTGGAATTGGGGCATTGGAGTTCGAACCTGCCAACGCTGATACATTAGAGACCTCTGCACAGATTGAAATAGCTGGCTTAGTTGATATGGCGAAACAAATACTGTCAGATAGAGAAGGTTTTGCAACGAAGGTAGAGCCGGGCACAGATGAAGGGTTAGCCGAAATAATTGCAGTGGGCACATCGGCCGGCGGCGCCCGCGCAAAAGCAATAATCGCCTATAATCCTGATACGAAGGAAGTAAGGTCAGGGCAAGTTTCCGCTCCCGATGGATTCAGCCATTGGCTGATGAAATTTGACGGCATTGAAAGCGATATACTGGCAACACCTCAGGGATATGGCCGTATCGAATACGCCTACTATAAAATGGCTATCGCAAGCGGTATAGAAATGACGGAATGCACCTTATATGAGGAAAATGGCAGGGCACACTTTATGACAAAAAGGTTTGACCGAATAGGAGGCAGTGAAAAGGTGCATGTTCAAACCTTATGTGCCATGGCTCATTACGACTATAAACAGCCAGGCCTCTACAGCTACGAACAAGCATTTCAGGTAATGCGAACGCTTAAATTGCCATACACGGCGGCAGAGCAATTATTCAGACGAATGGTATTTAATGTTATGGCAAGAAACTGCGATGACCATACGAAAAATATTTCCTTTCTAATGGATAAGACCGGAGCTTGGTCGCTTGCTCCTGCCTATGACATGTCACATGCATTCAACCCTGCAAGTCCATGGGTAAATGCGCATAATATTACACTTAACGGAAAGCGCGATGGATTTACAATTGCGGATTTACAATCTGTAGCTAAGCAAATGAACATTAAAAAGGCAACAGAGATCATCCGGCAGGTCCATGATGTGATACATAGCTGGCGAACTTACGCAGAGGACTGCGGCGTTAAAGAAAATCATATCACTGAACTTGCCGCAACCCACTTGCTTATTCAACCTTAGCTCAATGTCCGGTTGTTGCTTATCGCAATGATGCAATACTGACTCGTTCTGTCTGTCCACATTATCCCTATTTTGTAGGGACAACGTAATAAGTTCTTGAAATCGGATCAAATCGCTTCAATATGACTGGTGCCCAACAGGTGCTCACGTTGTTCGAGATGTTAGCGTAGCGCATCTCGAACAATGGGATATAGCAGGTTTCTAACCTGTTTTACATCGGCTGCGTCGCTACGTGCCTGATGAAGATAAATTCCCGACTCCTATATTTTCAATTGCCAGTTACAAACGTGCTACTTAGCAAGACACTAGAGTCCCTAAGCGAACACTCGTGATAGAGGATACTCGAGCAAGACGGCAGAATCCAACCACCAGCTCAATTATCTGATTGCTGGTCGCAGACCTGCTTTCATTTGGGGTTTAAGTCTGCTGCGCAAGACTTAAACCAGTGGGTTATTTACACATTTTGTAAATATCTGTCCAAACTTTAATAGTTTAACAGACTCACTTTGTATATATGCACGAAGAAATAACAAAGCACACCAAGAAAATCTATGACGAAGCCAGAAGCACGAAACATAGTGTTGGTGAAAAGCTAAGAGAAGTACTCGTCGAGATCTTTATCATCGTTTTTGCGGTGACCATTTCTATCTGGTTGCATAACTGGAGCGAACATCGGCATCAGCAAAAAGAAGTGAAAGAGTTTCTGTCCGATGTAAAAGAAGATTTGCAGGAAGATATTGCAAACCTTAAAGCGGCGAGAGACACTATGGTAAAAAATAGTGCTGACTTTCTATTTCTGAAAGACCTTACCCGGCAACAATACGATAGCCTCCACGAGCGTCATGCAGATTTACACCTGAACGCCCGAATGGCAACGATCATGATCAATACCGGCGACTATGAAGGCTTTAAGTCGAGTGGAAAAATCGGAAACATTGAAGACAAGAAATTAAAATCCGCGATTCTATCTTATTATGAAAAAGTGGCGCCGTCTGTTGCAGATATGGACAAGGCGACCACAGACGAGGCTTTAAAGATCATAAACTATATTCTGGAAACCGATGAGAACGAAGATTTTTCGAAAAGACTTTTAGGACAAAAATGTAAAGCGAAGGTTGCGCTGTTTGTCAATTATCGAATGAAAACGAGCATCGAAATGTGCGATGTAGCGGTGTATTATGCAAATGAAATTCTTAAACAAATAGACCAGCAGGAAGGGTAAATAACCCTGAATGGGCAGGGGAGCACCTGTTGATTGCCTGGCCTGGTACCAACGATTGCCCTTGTACGGAACCGCCGGAAAGTTAACTCCCAGTTGCTTGTTGTCTTTGTTTTACACCGCCGCGTCGGGTACATACTCCACAATCCACTCAATGCCATATTTGTCTCTGAACATGCCAAAATACGAACCCCAGGGGCTGTCCGCTATCGGCATTTCAACTTCTCCACCCGCAGAAAGCCCGCAGAAAATGTGATTCGCTTCTTCTTTACTTTCCGCACGAACTGAAATTTTGCTTCTGTTTTCACGCTCATTTACCGTTCCTAAAAAGTTGGGTACGTCATTGCCGATCAGCTCGTGGCTCTTACCGATGGGTAAAGCTATATGCATCACTTTATGTTCTTCCTTTTCATCTATAGGTAGTCCCGCAGAAGCAAGGTCTTTGAAGCGGATAATTTTAGAGAAGCTCCCACCAAAGACAGATTGATAAAAGCCAAAGGCTTCTTCGGCATTGCCGTTGAAGTTGATATGAGGATGGATCGTTGCCATATACTTGATTTTTTCTGCGTCAAATATACCGGTGTCGAACAATATTGATGCGGTAGGAACGCGTCAAAAAACAGGGCAGTTTCCGTTTCGCCGCACAGGCAGAGCGCTTGGGGGCATCCGGTGCATGAGCCTTGCGCAACAAGAGCTGCCAACATCAGAAGGCTTTTTAGAGAGGAAGTCTTATCCCTGATCTATCCTTTACAAAAGCAAAGGTTGTGCAATGAGGAGGAGCGTTGTGGGAGAAAGCAGAAATATCGTCATCAGTGAAGCACATAGCGGGCGGAAGTGTGCTGCCTCAGGTAATGCTGAGGATATTTCCGTTTTGCGTAACGGTGTATTGTTTCAGGGCAGAGGGCGGTGGGCCTGACACCACTTGCCCGTTGATGTTGAACACGCCACCATGACAAGGACAGCGGAAATCGTTGGCGGATGCGCTGTAGTTGACCGAGCAACCTTCGTGGGTACACACGGCGGAGAAAGCCACATAGCCTCCGGCTGTGCGTACAATATTGATGTTGTTTTTGGTGACGTAGCCGCCTACGGAAGACAGTGCGCTATTGGCAGGATCGCTGAGATCTACATCAAAATTTGCTGTGGGCGTAACCACATCCTTTTTGCTGCATGCGGCAAAAAATCCGCTCACCACCACGGTGCCGCAAAATGCGCCGGTGAGTTTCAGGAAATTCTTTCTGTCCATTTTGTTTTTCTTTTAAGTGCTGATTAATAAACCATTAGAGCAGACTGCTGCGCTGCTTTGTCCGGATCAAAAATTCGGAATTACTAGGGGCTCTTGTATTCTAAATCCCGATGAATCCCCGGGTTTTTTGTCTGAAACGGAATATGTGAAGGATAAAGAAAAGCAGGGTCGTACTTATGTTGTACAGAGGGCTAATGACATCTTAATCCTAACTTGGGCGGAATGATGAATCATAAAGATGAATTGCTTCGGCTGGAAGGGATTTCCAAAAGGATTGGTGCAACATTCTTGCTTGGGCCGATATCCGTCAGCCAGCGCCGGGGCGAAAAGATAGGCCTTGCCGGAGCCTCGGGTTCGGGAAAAAGCACCCTGTTGCAAATCGTTGCCGGACTGCAGCAAGCCGATTCGGGTAGTTTGTATTTTAAGCAAAAGGTAGTCCGTGGGCCAAACTATCAACTAATGCCCGGAGAGGCGGGCATCGCGTATCTCTCTCAGTATTTTGAGCTCAGAAATCAATACCGTATCGGCGAGCTACTGGATTATGCCAATGCTTTAGATGATCAGCAAGCCGCTGCACTTTACCGGCTTTGCCGTATCGAACAATTATTAGGCAGAAAAAACAAGCAACTTTCCGGTGGGGAGCAGCAAAGGGTAGCCCTGGCAAGGCTTTTGGCAACGCAGCCGGAATTGTTGTTGCTCGACGAGCCTTTTTCCAACAGCGACCCGATGCAGAAGGAGCACCTGAAAGTGGTGCTGGCCCAGCTTACGGAGGCATGGGGCCTTTCTATGATCATGGCTTCACACGACCCTGCAGATCTGCTCTCCTGGGCCGATCGTATTTACCTGCTGCATGAGGGAGTCCTGCTTCAGCAGGGCGATCCTCACACCGTATATCATCATCCCGTCAACGAGATAGCGGCAGGTTTACTGGGGCCTTATGAGGTGCTTCCCTCCGCCCTCACACAGCGGGCAGGATGGGTGCTGCCCCAGGCAATAATACGGCCCGAACGCCTGCTTCTTTCCGATCCCAATCGCAGGGGGGTCAACGGCACGATAACGAAGAAAGTTTTTGCGGGCCCTTTTTCAGTGTACACCGTTCAGACGGAATGGGGTACCGTCCGTTGCCGCACCACCGAAGATCATTATGGCGTGGGAGCGCATGTAGGACTTTCCCTCCGGCAAATCCTAACTTAGAGGGATGGCAATGTCTTTGGAAGATAAAGCGGCCTACCAGCTTCGCAAACTTACACTTGATGATGTTCCCGATTACCGGCGATTGAGGCTGGAGGCTCTTCGGCTTCACCCTGGCTTTTTTATGCGAAGCTATGAACAGGAATGCACCCTGTCGCCGGAGGACTGGGAACTAAGAATTACAGACGGTGACCGGTGCACCTTCGGGCTTTTTTTCGAAAAGGAACTTGTGGGCATCACCGCTATCATCGCCGAAGGCGAAAAGGGCTATCTTACCCAAACTTATCTGCGAGCAGAACATCGGGGCCGGCACCTGTCGCGGTGGTTTTATGAGGCACGCATCGCCTGGGCCCGCGAACGGGGCCTTTCTTTTCTGGAAGTAGCGCATCGCGCCTCCAATATCGTCTCCGGCGCTGCCAATCAGCACTATGGCTTTTGCTTTTCCTATGCTGTTCCCCAACAGTGGCCAGACGGCGGAGCCGAGGAAATGCTTTATTACCGGCTTGAGCTTTAGTGCCGTAGCAGCGTGGTCATACGGCCTTTGGCACAGACTTTATGATCTATAGTAAACGATATTTACTATGGAACATAAAGAAGCCCCAAAGAACAGACAAGATCAAAATGCAGATGAGCGGCAAAAAAAGGCTGCCAGTGCAGAACGTATAGATTCCATCATCAGCAGTCCTACCGATGCCGTGCGATCACGCAGACACACGGACACCTGGAGCAACAATGGCACCAACATATCGTACGAAGGAAATACTGCTCCTGGCGCAGGTGGCTCTGTGGGCACGGGTAATGCCTCAGGCACCGATGCCGTGGATGCACGCACTACGGTAAACGATGCTTATGAGGCAGCGGCTGCAGGAAATGATGACAAGGGAAAGGCTGAGCAGGGACGAGATGAAGACCTTGATCCGGAGCACGAGGAGAATATGAACCCCCAAAAATGATACGATGAGCGATAAGAAAAAATTTGAAGACAATCAACCGGGTATGGACCAAAAGCGGGAGGTTCCCAACAGCGATCTTGAGCATACCCGCGAGGCCGCAGAGTCCGGCAATCAGGGCCGGGCATCATACCATCCAGGTTCTACCGTGCAGGGAGGGTCAAACTATGGACAGGGGTCTTACCAGCTTGGCGGAGAGAGTCACCACCAGGGCGAAACACGCAATGAGGGCGCTACCTATGAGAATGAAAGAGGAAAACTTGCTACAGAAAACGGAACCGGAGAATTCAGCCGCAAGGATGATCCTGCACAAACATCGGTGAAAGGTAAACTATCCGAAAAACGCGAAGATATTCCTCATGGGCACGGCGCACATGTCAACGAAAAGGAAAGTAATGCACAGGAGGACTATCCCGGCCCCGACGATGCGGCGGCACCGCATGAAGAGCCTGAAAAAGATATTATCTAAAAAAAAGCGTTTCCCGATTTGGAAACGCTTTTTTTTAGGATGGCTTTGCCAGATCAGTTTAGCTCCAGCACCAGGTCGTTGGTGTTGACCAAGGTGCCCGTAGGTAATTCGATATGCTTGATGGCGCCCTCGAAAGGCGCGGTAATGACAGTTTCCATTTTCATAGCTTCGATCACGAACAAAGGCTGATTTTTCTTCACCGCTTCGTTGGCATTCACCAGCAGCTTGGAAAGCATGCCTTGCAAGGGCGCGCCGATATGTTTACCATTGGTTTTGTCAACCTTTTTATTTTCTCTTTGCTCCACTTTTATAGAGCGGTCCTGCACTTCGATGGCGCGGGTCTGACCATTGAGCTTAAAGAATACCGTGCGCTTACCGTGCTCGTCAACGGGGCCTATACTCAGTAGGCGGATGAGCAGGGTTTTTCCGCGGGCTATTTCGATGGTGGTGTCCTGTCCTTGCTTCATACCGTAGAAAAACAGCGGGGTAGGCACTACGGAAACATCGCCGAATTCTCTCCAGAATTTCAAGCCTTCTTCAAAAACTTTTGGATAGAATTTGTAAGAAAGAAAATCGGTAAGACTTAAATCGTCGCCATACTGCTCGCGAAAGGCAGCCATTTCCTGGTCAAAATCAATGGGTGGCGTATGCTTGCCGGCTCTGTCTGTAATGGGTGTTTTGTCTTTGAGCACTATTTGTTGCAGCTCTTTGGGGAAGCCACCTTCGGGTTGTCCGATTTCTCCCATGAAAAACTGCTGCACGGATTCAGGAAAGGAAATGTTCATTCCTTTTTTGTACACATCATCGGGTGTAAGGTCGTTGGCTACCATAAACTGCGCCATATCGCCCACCACCTTGGAGCTAGGTGTCACTTTTACGATGTCGCCAAACATCTGGTTCACGGTGGCATACATTTCTTTGATCTGTTCGAATTTGTCACCCAGACCCAGCGCTATAGCCTGCGGCTTAAGATTTGAGTATTGCCCGCCGGGAATTTCGTGTTGAAAAACATCGGCGGCACTGGCTTTCAGGCCCGATTCAAACGGATAGTAGTATTCCCTCACCGCACCCCAGTAATCTGAGAATTGATTGAGCGATTTTATATCATAAGGTTGTTCACGGTCATGGAATTTCATCATCTCCACCACCGCATTGAAGTTGGGCTGAGAGGTAAGTCCGGAAAGTGAACCAATGGCGCAATCCACCACATCGACACCCGCGTCAATAGCCATCAGGTAGCTGGCAGGCTGCAGAGAAGAGGTATCATGTGTATGCAGATGAATAGGGATATTCACTGCATCTTTTAATGCACCTACCAATTCCTTTGCCGCATAAGGTTTCAGCAATCCGCTCATGTCTTTGATGGCCAGGATGTGCGCTCCCGCATTTTCAAGATCTTTTGCCAGCCGCACATAATAATCCAGTGTGTATTTGCTCCTTTTGGGGTCCATTATATCGCCGGTGTAGCACAGGGCAGCTTCTGCAATGCCTTGTGTACGCTTCCGCACCATTTCGATACAGGGAGCGACATTTTCCATCCAGTTGAGCGAGTCAAAAATCCGGAAGATGTCAATACCTTTTTCCCAGGATTGTTCTACAAATTTTTCAATAAGATTATCAGGGTAAGCGGCATAGCCTACTCCGTTCATCCCCCGTATCAACATTTGCAGCAGGATGTTGGGCACTGCTTTCCGTATCATCTCCAGCCGTTTCCATGGGTCTTCTTTCAGGAAGCGTATACATACATCGAAAGTGGCGCCGCCCCATACTTCCATGCTGAACGTTTGAGGGTGATGCCGGGCAAAACTCTCTGCAGCACGCAGCATATCATGGGTGCGCATTCTGGTAGCGAGAAGCGATTGGTGCGCATCGCGGAGGGTGGTGTCAGTATATTGAATCTTATGCTCGTTCTTCAGCCATTGCGCAAATTGGTCGGGTCCTAACTCCGTAAGCAGGTCTTTTGTGCCTTTTGGAAAAGGAGTATTATGATCGTAGTGGGGTACAATGGGTTTTTCAAATGTCTTCGTGCTGTCTTTCACCTTCACGTCGGGGTTTCCGTTTACCGTCACGTCTGCCAGGAATTTCAGCATCTTGGTGCCCCTGTCCTGCCGTTCTGAAAAATTAAACAGTTCGGGATGATCCTGAATGAAACTCACGGTGGCACTACCCGAAATAAAATCCGGGTGGGTGATAAGATTTTCAAGAAACTGGATGTTGTTCTTTACACCACGGATACGGAATTCTTTCAACGCCCGATGCATTTTCTGTACGCTTTCTTCGAGCGATTTTCCTTGTGTGCTCACCTTTACGAGCATCGAATCGAAGAAGGGACTGATCTTCATGCCCGGATAGGTGCTTCCCTCATCGAGCCGCACACCAAAGCCGGTTGCGTTTCTGTAGGTGATCAGCGTACCATAATCGGGTTTGAAATTATTGGCAGGATCTTCCGTCGTGATACGGCATTGCATGGCTACACCGTGCATTGTTATCTGGTCCTGGCTACCCATTCCTATTTCAGGATCGGAAAGCTTATAGCCCGAGGCAATGTACAACTGCGTTTTGATCAGGTCGGTGCCGGTTACCATTTCGGTAACGGTGTGCTCTACCTGAATACGCGGATTTACTTCTATGAAATAGATCTGCTCGTCCTTGTCCACCAGAAACTCAACCGTTCCGAGGTTGTTATACTGCACAGATGAGGCAATGCTGATGGCATAGCTGTACAGCTTTTCCCGGGTTTTTGCCTGCAGGGTGACGGATGGTGCAATCTCTACCACCTTCTGAAAACGGCGCTGCACGGAGCAATCGCGCTCAAAAAGATGAACGATATTCCCATGCCGGTCCGCAGCGATCTGTACTTCTATATGTTTGGGATTTTCTACGAATTTTTCGAGGAAAACCGTGTCGTCGCCAAAAGCATTTTTAGCTTCGCTACGAGCCTCGTGAAAGGCTTTCTTCAATTCTTCATCATTCCTTACCACGCGCATGCCCCTGCCGCCACCGCCGGCAGCAGCTTTCAGCATCAGCGGATAGCCTATCCTGTTGGCTTCGTTCAGTGCTATGTCGTCGTTGACAAGTGCTTCTTTGTTGCTTTCTATCAGCGGGATGCCGGCTTTTTGTGCCACCTGTTTTGCTGTTACCTTATCACCCAGTGCTGCCATGGCTTCGGGCGAGGGACCTACGAAGATGATACCCTCTTCGCCACAGCGGCGTGCGAAGCTGGCATTCTCTGAAAGGAAGCCATAGCCCGGGTGAATAGCATTGGCGCCCGATTCTTTGGCAATGCCTATGATGGCTTCAATATCGAGGTAAGGCTTCAAAGGGTCATTGTCTTCACCTACCTGATAGGCTTCATCGGCCTTGTAACGATGGAGCGAGTAACGGTCTTCGTAGGTGTAGATTGCCACGGTGGGGATGTGCAATTCGGTTGCTGCGCGCGATATGCGCACGGCAATTTCGCCTCGGTTGGCGATCAGCAATTTTTTGATGTTCATCTGGAAAATAAGATTGCCTACTGGATTCAAAAATTTTGTGCCATATAAAACTAACCGCGCTAAATTACCAGCGACAGGCGAGATATTATAATAACTGTGCAGGAATTACAAAATAGTAATCGGAACATGCTCGAAGCCTATTGCAGATATTCGCTCACCTTTGACCGATAATCAACCGAAAAGCTAATGGCCCTACGGCAAGACGAGTGCGATACCCTCAACTAGAGCAAAATATGCTAAGGCAGGCATCCTCAATGAATTTTGTCAATAACGAAAGAGTTCCGGACTCAGCCGTGGCGCACGTACTTCCAATAAGAAATTCAGGACAGAAGCCTTTGCCGGACTTGTTTTTTTGGGGTTAGAAGCTTACCGCAACCGCCTGAAAAATACCAGGACAAAGAACGAGAACAGCACAAATACCAACATGAACGGAGGCGTGTACAGTGCGATGTCCGTTTCGGATCGGAGCAAATAATGAAGGGCAATATGCAGCGCGGTAAACAATACGTAGGCAATCCCTGCCCATTTCCGGAGGTCGCAGATAGCTATCCAGCATACTGCGTACACCAGCAGCCACAGGGAAGATATCCAATAGACAGAGGGGAAGGGTACCTCGCCAACATCCCACCAGAGGCTGTAGCCCAGCATAAACAGGTGAAACAAAGCCACCAGCGGAAACATTACCGGTGGCTTCGTGATAATATTTTTGAGGAAACGAAGCATGGGTTTTCCTGGCTACCCCTTACTAAACGCGTTGAGGATATCGTATTTGGTAAGGATATGAAATTGCCCGCTGTCGTCTCTTGTGAGGACCGCTCCATTTTCTTTATTGATAAAATGCGACAGGCGTTCGAGCGGAGTGTCCATGGCCACTATCGGAAGAGCAGGCTCTTGTACGTCGGCAATATTGAAGTCCTTTACGTCTGCATTCTCAATCAGTTTTTTGAATAGTCCGGACTGTGTAATCGCGCCGGTGAGCTCGCCATCCTTCAGGGTTGGTATCTGTTCGATATCGTATTTCTTCATCAGTTCCAGCGCGTCTCCCACTTTTGCATCTTCGTCAATGGTTACCAGCCTTCTTTTACCCAGCGCTCCGAGCAGATCCTTTACCGTTTCCACTTCCAGAAAACCGCGATCGAGCATCCATTCGTCGTTATAGATCTTGCCCACATAGCGGCTGCCATGATCGTGAAACACGACTACTACCAGGTCGGTAGGCCTGAGCTGATCTTTCAATTGCCTTAGCCCCGCGATCACCGAGCCAGCAGAATAGCCCACAAACAGCCCTTCTTCTTTGGCAATTCTCCGCGCCATTACCGCACCATCTTTATCCGTCACTTTTTCAAAATGATCGATCACATCCCGAATGTAGTTTTCCGGCAGAAAGTCTTCACCAAAACCTTCGGAGATGTAGGGATGGACTTCGTTCATGTCCAGCTCGCCTGTATCGAACCATTTTTTTAGCAGCGATCCGTAGCTGTCAATTGCCCACATTTTTACTGCAGGATTTTTTTCTTTCATGAACATACCGATGCCGGTAATCGTTCCTCCGGTTCCCGAAGCCACCACCACATGGGTCACTTTGCCTTCAGTTTGTTCCCAGATTTCGGGAGCCGTAGATTCGTAGTGGGCCTGGCGATTGGCTAGATTATCGTATTGATTCACATACCAGCTATTCGGAATTTCTGTAGCCAGTCTTTTTGAAACAGAGTAATAAGACCTCGGATCTTCGGGGTCAACGTTGGTAGGGCATACAATGACTTCAGCACCCACAGCCTTCAAAATATCCACTTTTTCTTTAGACTGCTTGTCGGTGGTGGCAAAGATGCACTTGTAGCCCTTGATAATGGCTGCCAGCGCGAGCCCCATGCCTGTATTGCCCGACGTACCTTCTATAATGGTGCCTCCGGGTTTTATCTTCCCTTCTTTTTCCGCTACCTCAAGCATCTTCAGCGCCATGCGGTCTTTGATGGAATTGCCGGGGTTGAAAAAATCGACTTTAGCATACACAGGACAGGGAAAATCGGCGGTCACTTTATTCAAACGTATCAGCGGGGTATTGCCAATCGTCTGCAAAACATTATCGTACACGCGTTTGGTTGCATTCATATCTAAAAAAGTTGGCGCAAAGGTAAACTTTTATACAGAGGAGCAAAGCCGGTATGCCCTGCGCTAAAAGCCGGAAGCGGCGGATGCAAAACCCACAAAATACAAACCGGCAAAAACTAACACCGGATTTTTCAAAGTATTCAGCAATTTTACGGCAGAGTTTTTGTTACCGCTTTGCTAAAAATTACTTGAAATGAAAGCCCGAGTGCCTATATCGTTCATCCTTGTGTTTTTCGTCATTGCATTTTCATCCTGCTCTCCGCGCATTTACTTTCCCGACCGGACCAATGCACCGATGCTGCGCGAAGCGGGTGAGGTTAAGCTGACGAGTTCGCTAAAGGTTCAAAACAATGCGGAAGCGCCTAAAACCGTTTTGAGCCCTTCTTTCGATCTGGCTGTTTCTCCGGTGAAAGGGCTTGGCATCATGGCAAGCTATCGCAGCACCAACAGGTATAGCAACGAAGAAGATTTCTACGATTATAATTATCAGGATAGCATTCATTACACCGGCAACCGGGCTGAGTTTGGACTTGGGTATTATCTGCCCTTCGGCAGCCGGGGCTTGTTTGACCTCTATAGTGGGGTGGGCTTTGGCTCTTTAAAGCGAAAAAACCTGCAGAATTATTTCGGTAACTACGAGGCAAAGTATTTCCAGGTGTTTTTGCAGCCCTCAGTAGGTTTTTATGCCAATGATGTTTTTGAGATGTGCGGGGGCGTGCGGCTTCAGCTGCAGAAGTACAGCAATTTCACTACGGATACGGCTAAATTTCGTTATGAATTTACCGAGCCAAATACAGACATTACCGATCCTACCTTTCTCATTGCCGGTCCGTTCATGAATCTGAACGTAGGCTATCAATA